>Ga0307507_10004924_pt1 | contig 22801 bp, 25 predicted proteins | sample 7_EM_MG_FD_207223 | JGI IMG/M metagenome (GOLD analysis project Ga0307507, IMG submission 207223) | Populus trichocarpa ectomycorrhiza microbial communities from riparian zone in the Pacific Northwest, United States - 7_EM | ecosystem: Host-associated > Plants > Roots > Unclassified | place...
AGAGAAGAAATTCTGTGCTTGTGTGGCGATCATGCGAAATATTATTACCAGTTGAAGCAACTTCTCTTCCAGCCGCACTTTCTTACCCATGCTAGCGTATTCTGGATCTTCCCAATTTTTACGGTATGTAATTAGGGTTAGCGGGGATACCAGCACGCCAAGACATCTATTTGCCCAGTGATGGCAGTGACTTTCTTTCCCTTCTCTCCATCTCTTCCTTCATCCTTAATCCACCTCACCACTCCCACCCAGCACACTCTCTTCTAGACGGAGACCTTCTTCACCAAAGAGAAAAAAAACCCAAAAAGAAAAAAAAAACCAAAAACCAGCCTCTCTCTCCTCTCTTCTTTGCTTTCTCACTTTCCATCTCCCTCAAAGACGTTTTTCCCTTCGCCTGCTTTGATCTTTGCAACGAGCACCGACCGACCGACGCGTTTGGAGATTGAAATCGTCAACTCTACAAAGTATGTAGCTCCTGCTCGTCCCCCCTTTTTTGACTCACACCTTCGAGGAGCGAAAGTAGAAGACAATCGGCTGCTAGCTGTTGCGCAAAAATGAAGAAGACGTGGGGCGGTTTTTCTCCTATCGTTCCCACATCGCTTGCTGCACCTAGTCCACCCTTCGACGTCCGTCCAGCATTTGGGAGAGTCTTTTTCGTCATCATGAGTTTTGCTGATTTTAGGAGTCATCCCATATCCACTCACCTCGGGGCCTTACCGTTATAGGCGGTATACGGATATCTCGAAAAAAAAAAAGAAAAAAAAAGCTAGAAAAAGCTAAAAAAAATACCCTAAAACAAACCTTTTTCCTTTTTCTCCCCCCTCACTTGTGTGTCACGGCTCTCGTTCAAACGAAAGCCCGCACTCACTAAACATCCACAAAAAGCACAAACTCTCAAAGAACCACAAATATTCAGATTGCAATGAATTCTACTGCTCTTCGCCCTCAGGGGTCCCATGGTGGCATCACCAAACGCACTGGTGGTCGTGCTCGGGTTGATAGAGATGGAGATCTTGATATGGATGGTCCTTCTGGAGGACGCGGTGGGCGTGGTCGAGGAAATAGAAACAGGGGTGGTCGTGGTGGTGGGGCCGGGGCTGTTTCTAGAGGAGGGAGGTCGGGTGCTGGTTCTATTATCCCCGCTGGTCCCACTACCGGTCGCACAGATCTGGGTCAGAACAAGAATAGGGGGATCCCAGCGAGAGGTCTTCGGAATGGAACAGTATCCGTTTCTGAAACACTCGTTGAGGTTAGAATTACAGGGTGGAAGAATAGCAAGGGTACTGCCGAGGAGGCAATCGCTTTCCTCGAGAGGAAGAGCCGTATAAAACTTCGAAAGGTGAGATATGCCATTTGTTCCCACGGGATCCATACTACTCCATTCTTCTCAATGTATCCTATGCTGTCGTTTCAGACTTTTCTTGGTTCCGAGCTATTGTTTTCTTGCTACGGCTGCATATGCTTTATTTTGTACTATGTTTATTTGAGAGGGTGGAGAAGATTTGGGGATCGGGCTAGACTTCGACCTGGAGATCTTCAACAGGCTTTGGGCGGACTGCTCCAAGATGTCTTCGAATACAGAAGATGCCCCCACTCTTGACGCAACATCGAGCCAAAGAAAAACTACGCATAACGGGCTAAGATTTGATTGTCGATGCTTGCAGCTGGACAACTATTTATTTCTCTTTTTTTTGTTGAAAGCCGAAAGATAATTCGGAGGAGGAGTGGAAAAACCAATGCTAAGTATCGTTTTTCTGGGGCCAATTTAGACCTTAAAACAAGGAGACACTATCATCGCTCAGGTCCCATTCCTAGATATCAACTCGATTCTAGCATGGAATGACGCCCAATTTGCATCTTCCAAGTTAAAGTTGGCTGCGCCCAGTCTCGGCCGACTCGACGTTACAGAGAGGAGTGAGGCAGTTATATCCCGAGCCAATCCAGCGAATAAGGATACCGTGGATACGATCCAAACCCTTGAGGGCGTTCTTGCGAATCGGTATAATCCCGGGAGTAAATTCTTGGATCTATCGCGGCTCGGTGAGGATACACTTCTGAAGGCAAACGGCTTCTTCCAACTCAGCAGTACAACCAGCAAGATGTTCCCAGCGCTCATGCAAGTAGCTGAAAAGAAGTTCACAACAGCGCAGCAAAAGCGTGACACAGTCCACAGTGTATCGCTAGCATACAACCAGCTAAAGGACGTCCGCGCCGTCACGAGTCTGAGCGTAACGTTTCCGGACTTGAAGAACTTGAGTCTGGAAGGCAACTCCATCGAGGACTGGAAAACACTGGACAATTGGCGTCACAGGTTCAGGAACTTGGAGCAGTTAGTCCTCAGCGGAAACCCGGTCACATCGCAGCAGGGCTACACAGAGGAGGCCTACCGGCGGTATCCGAAACTTTTGATGCTGGACAATGTCCCCGTAGACCCCGTGATTAGACAGAAGGTTGCGGCGGAGAACGCAGCGCCAGCGACCGTCCCGATAGGCCCCGACGGCCGTCCCGTACTCCCGCACAAAGTCCGGTCCAGATTCATCCAGGACGACTACGGCGTCGGCATGAAGTTCCTCTCTCGTTTCTTCGAAACCTATGATGCAGACCGAACCTCCCTGCTCCGCGAGTTTTACGACGCCGAATCCTTCTTCTCCCTCTCGGTCAACACGTCCGCGCCGCGTGCTAAGGAGCAGCAAGGCATTCGCCAGTTCTGGGACGAGTACATCCCCAAGTCACGCAACTTGAAGCGCGTCTCGCACTCGAAGGGCCGCATCGATAGGCTCGCCATGGGGCCCGACGAGATTACCAAGTTGTGGGGTGAGCTGCCCGCTACCAAGCACGACCTTGCTAACGGCGACGCCTGGAATTTCGACATATGGCCTGTCGAAGTCACGTCTGGCGTCATGGGCGTGCTATGCACCGTACACGCCGAGTTCCAGGAACTCAATAAGGTAGATGGCCCGCAGAAGATTGTCCACCGGAGCTTCGACCGCTCGTTCATGCTGCGGCCGGACGCGCTTGGCGAGGTTAAGGTGGCCAACGACATGTTAGTGGTCAGAGCCTATGGCGGCTTCGATAGTTGGAAGCCGGAGGATGGGGGTGGGGGTGCTGGAAGCGGGGGAGAGCAGGAAGGAGAAGCGGCGAAGAAGTCTATGTGTGAGCAATTGATGGCACAGACCGGATTGAGGTTAGACTGGGCTAGCATGTGTCTTTCAGAGACAGGGTGGAATATGGAAAATGCCTGGAAGGCGTTTTTGGAGGCTAAGGTTTGTTTTATACCCCCCTCTTATCTTCTATAGGAATCCTGGACTGATAAATTATAGGCCAACGGCGCGATCCCTCCAGACGCATATTTGCCCGGCACCACTACCACCGCCCCCGCTACTGCCATTGGTGTGAATACTGCGGATGGTAGAGATGGGGTTTTATAGGGGTGGATCAATCGAATCTTTTTCTATCATACATGTATCAGAATCGTTGTACAAAAGTTCACCGACGACTGCAACTTTCGTCTCTTGCGCATTTTCACATGTTGGGTCGGCTGGCTAGGGGGATGGGTTCTCTTTCTTTCACTCATACTTTGATATTCAAGTACAGTACCATACGCCTTTGTTTCGTTTTTTTTGTCTTTTTCTTGCTTCTTGCCATATGTTTGTTTGTTTGTTGGTCTGCCTGTCTTAGTTAATGTACCTTGCTCGATTACTTGATGGATGGGAGGGGGAGGGAATTTCATAGGGATTGGATTGGATGGGGTATCGTCTTGGCCGTCATTATTATTATTATTATTACTCTGGTATTATGAAAGCTCGTTAGACTGGTTTTAAGTCGATTTTATTTTATTGATGATTGTTGAAGTGAGCAAGGGTTGATTATTCACTGTGAGTAGCGATATAAAACTGGACTAAAGTATTTATAATTCATCCCGAACTTCGTCCTCTTCCACCCCCTTCAATTTAACCAACGAGATCCTGAAAGCCGGTAACTCAACCCCTACCGCTCTAATCTCCCCCTCCCTCTCAAGAAAAACAAACTCAGTAACGCTCTCCCCAGCATACGCCCAAGCATCAATATCTGTGAAACAAGCCTTACTCCAAACCGTCCCTTCCTTCTTTTCATGCGGAGTGAAATTTACACTCATCCTCCACACCTTTCCAATCCCAGTCGGTAACAATCTGAGCTCCACCTCCCCGGGTGTAGGCAAGCCAGCATAGTCTTGATAGAAGCTCGCGACAAAAGCTTTCATATCCGTGCCGTTACTTATGAAAGTTTCCACCCCCAGGCCCGGCAGGGTGGGAGTTGTGGTCAGTGTTATGGTGGTGTTGATGCCGCTGGTTGGTAGGGCGGAGTATGTTCCTGTGAACTTTGTCGTTGCTTGGGAGAAGGCGTGGGAGTGTGCCCAAGGTATTAGCTGCGAGATGATGGTATCTCGGAGGTAGCGGTTCGCGCCGGCGGCGCCGGATACTAGAATGTTTGCTGCGAGGGCGTAGTCTGGGAGGATGATTGTGGTGGAGAAGTACCCTTCTAGTGCCCCGCCTTTTGTTATCACGGACACGATGTGTCCGTCAGGTGCTAGGGTGTTGGAGTGCACTACTTCCCAGGGCATGCCGTATTCGCTCCAGGGACTGCCGGTTCTGCTACCACCCTTTAGCCACCCGTCCATCCGCCCGCGGGTCATCCCGACGCCGCCTAAACCAGCGCCGTGATTTAGTAGGCTGCGAAGGAATTTGCTGAGGTCTGTGGAACTGGCGTAGAGTCCGCCCGCGGCGTTCTTGATGCCCTCGTCCCAGCGCCAGTCACTGCGTCCATGCGGTATCACGCCGGAGGAGTCGCGGGGTTTGCGAAAGGTGGAAGTTAGGTTTAGGGGTGTGAGGATCTTTTCCTGCACGATTTTTTCGAAGGGCATACTTGTGTGGCGTTCGAGAGCGAGGGAGAGGAGCATGAAGCCTGCATTGCAATAGGTTGCTATTGCCTGTGGGGGGTAGATTGGACGGCGGTCGGAGATGCCGGAGATGAACTCTGGGGGTTGTGTTAGGTTGGAGCAGGAGAGAGGGGAGGTGGGGTATTTGAGGTGGGGGGGATACGTTTCCAGGTACACTGGATGTCACCCTCTGTTATTCCACAAGGAGGGCCGGCAGATCTGGGTAGTGGCGGGAAGCCATGGGATACAGGATCTTTAAGTATATCTCCTTCGTCCCCATGTCCAAAAAGATCAAACGCAGCATCTACCAGTGCTAATTAGCGACTGAGCCACCAACTATCGCAAAAGGAAAGAAAGAAAAGAAAGAAAAGCCCACACTCCCTAACAATCCCCGCCAAATGTCCTCCCAAAGCTCCCAGCGTAACATCCCCCCACTCAACGCCCCCCTCCCCATCCGCCAATTCAGGAATGTATTTCAAAATCCCGTCATCAAGTCTCACACCCTCGGTCAGCATCACCGCCAACACAGTGAATACCTTTGTATTACTCGCAATACGAAAGTACGTATCCCCCGTGACATCGCTCGGCTCTCCATCCCGGTACTCTCCGAGGATGTCGGCGGTGTGGTAAGCTGAGAATATGGTCTTTTCGGCCGTGGTAACTTGCACGGCGTGGGAAGTTATGTTTGTCGGCCAGGGGGCGTCCGCGCTCGTTGGGAGTTTGATGTCGGGCCGTGGGATTAGGGCGTAGTCTGGTATTGGGAATGTTGCGCCGGGGGGGTAGCATTTTGCTGTGGCTGTAGTGGGGAGGAGAAGAAGGAGGATCTGGAGCAAGAAGGGGAGGAGATTAGCGTGGGAATGCATTGTGCTAGTGGGGTTGGGGCATTGCTTGTTTTGTTTGGTTAATGATTCATGACCTGGGGGGTATAATAGAAAAAGTTGAACTGGTGAGCACTTTGTAGGGAAGGGAAACTAGTCTATTATGTACGAGATAATTGATCCAATGGGTTGGAGTGGGTTGGATTTGCGGTTGGAAAGTTGGCTTGGCGCGGATAGTTATCGATAAGGAAAGCACTCTGTGAATGATGACCAGTTTCTCTTTTTCGTTGGTAGGGAATCTCAGTCATAGCCGTCACTCGGTTTTTTTGGCGGGTCCTGGATAAAGTCATCTACTGTACTAGTAAATTGCGATAAGTTGTGTATGTTAAAGGGAAGGGATGTGCATGTGTCACGGGGTATTTATTGTGCTATAGAGAGCTTTCGTGTATTTAAGGAATCTGTACTAAAGTTAGCGGGGAGGATCAGTTCTGCCCTTTCTTCTCCATTCACTTTCATCTCCAATTCAGGTCTATTTAAAAGATGTACGAAAACGCGATAGTTGATATTCTCTTGCGCACATAATGTCAATGACTTGAGCTCAGCATCGATACTAGGTTGGATATTTGGGCTTTGGGTGGTCAGCCCTTGCTCTGACACTGTAATACATTTTTCCCTGTTATGGTAGAGCATGTTCTATCTTGCGCTTGGAGTCGATAATTATAATAATATGGTATTATTATGATATCCACAACAATATGGCACACTTTTTTGTTGCAGCACTACTCTCTTATGAGGTTGTAGGTGTTTGAAGTGTTCCGGCTTGCGGGGGGTTCTATTTCAAAGAGGGGTGGAGTACTGCGTGAGGGATGCTTGAGGTGATGCTTATAGGGTGGATTACCTGTTAATCTTGTCCGGACATTGTAAGGTCTAAGGCATGCACTATGTGGTACTTAGTCTCCGTGAGTGTCGAGATCACGCTGTGGAGACAAAGACTGGGGCGTGGTATTTCATTTGTTATTTGACTGACTGCCTATTTAGCCCTCCATACCTCACTCCCGCCTCCCGGAGATCGGAGATGAGCTCTCGCGGCAAGTTATCCCGTCGACTCTGATGGCAAAGGGTGGTTCACCAGGTATTATCATATTGGAGCATTAGTGGCGGCTGGCATCTCAAATGTTAGGCTACGGGGTCCGGTTGATAGTAGTTTATTTCTCTCACCCTACGCTCCAGTCAGTGAATACTATCCTTCCATTCTCGCGACTTCAAATAAAAGGGAAGCAGGGCACGGGAAGTGTAGAGGTGTGAGTAACTGCGTTGGGGTAGAGTTTAGATCGATCGTCCGTCGGGGAAGTCGCGGGGTTGGGTGAGTCTCACTGCATCAGTAAATTGCTTTCCTGGTATTTCGCTGCGGATGATATGGCCTCCGAGATGGCTAGACTCCATATCTCCGTGAATTATTATTTGTTCCCTTGCCTCGGCATTGGCTTTTTGTGGATGATATAACTCGGTATCTGGGCGTCCGGTTTTTCTAAAAATTCTTGTGTGGTGTATTGCTAGGAATGATTGATACACCATAGAGACAAGCTCCTGGTGGTAGATACTTTTAAAGAACTTAGTGTACTGTGAGAGATTGAGAGTGTGAGAGGATTGTTGTGTGACCCCGCTGCCGGCTAGATGTACTGCCGAACCGGATATCTTGTCCCATTCTTTAGTCTCCATCATCATCTGGGTGTAAATTGGTTCCCGCATACTGCCCGTGTCGTATTTTCACGTTGCCAGAGGACCTCAAGTCTGCAACATCGCTAGCCATATATACTCCTTCGTTGTCTACTTGTCGGATATATCATATCTCTGGGTGCAAGACTTTGTCAAAGTCCCATCGGCAGGTAGTGCTCAAGACGTGGGCCGGTTGGGACGGAAAGGCGTCCAACTTCCTCCTGTATTAAAAAATCTGAGCCTTCCTGAAAGGAGTACTGAGCACGGTATCAATTGAAGAGTCCGATTGTTGAAGGTAAATGTCAACACAGGAGTGTGAATAGGGTGAGTCATCCTGGAAGGAGCATGGCGGAATTGCGTTTGTGAAGACGTTCTAAGGGCTAGCCAAGAGCTGAACTACTTCGTGGGCTTCCATGGAATACATAATACATGCTCCTTCTTGGAAGATGACATTCGCTGGCACGACTTCCTAGCGCTGCAGTATTTTTCTGGCCTTGCACAGTACCGAATTTCTAACGAAAAGGGTGAATAATTTGGCCTATAACACCGACCATAACACTTTTCAAGCCATATATTAGAATCGATAAACCGGTACAGTAAGAGTGTGCTTTGTTCCGACCCGGTGTGGTACAGCACGCACACGGACGACTGTTAATTGGCTATGTAGCACGATCTGCCGCTAGGCTGCTAGCGTTCGCAATCCGAGACAAGGCGTGCCGAGAAGGAATCGTGTTTTCTAGATGGGGTATGGCTTATTTAAGTAGAGCCTGCTGGATCTCATTAACTGGTATTCGTAGTGTTGTTAGCCTGCTCTTTTAAGTCTATTGCGGTCAAGTACAGTACAGCGATTTCCGTATTCAACGAGTTTCTACGGTGCCTCGGCCCTTTAAACGCATCTCCCCTGAATACTCTATCGTATCGCAGTAGATCTTTCTAGTTCACTCTGTTCGGCGGTGGGGTAGCTAATTTTCACTTTTTTTGTCACATTTACCTGATGGAGCCTAAGGCCGTGATACCAGCACTAGTGGATGGCTGTGTAGGGCCGACACTGATTACCCAAACGTCAAGCTGATCAGCAAAACGGGATCCCAACGTTGTTTCGTAGAGAGATTTTCAAGGGAGCGAGGCAACGGGGCGTATGTGGTTGAAGGTAAATTGTGGCCTATCATACCGGTGGACAAGTAAGTGAGAGCTTGTGATTTAAGCACTGGAGGGCGTTGTGATAGAGATCGGAGGCTGCCAATCAAAAGGTTTGAGCTGGGGCTCGGATAGATGAACTTGGTAGTGATGCTGGTATTTGTGAGTTGTGAGTGATTGGAGGGGGCAATGCTGTCGTGAGGGATGGTTCCTGTTTTGGCCCATGTGCTAAAAAGGATACCAGTAATTTGTACCAATGATATCTGCAGGAGCGCATCGGGGGGGGGGGAGAGCCGCTTTATCAATTATGCTTGAGATTGTTAACACCACCTACTCGTATACGATAAATCTTCCAAATATATTTTGTCCTGATTCCTTTTCGCTGTTCTCCGGCGCCGTTCCACAAGCAAAGTGCTCTCGGACAACCCCCCTTCTTCGGAAAAACCATTTTCCGAAAGATAACGCAATCTCAACCAATCCTCTCCAATCAGATAACCTAAAATAAGTGCCTCCCACAAACCCATCGATCCACATCCTAGAAAGCAAACGGAACAGGTTTTGCCCTCTCTCCACCTCTTGTGATGCAGCGTGAAATCACTGGCAGGAATAGTGGAGGTCAGAGTATGATACCTTCCTGTTTTTTTTCTTTCGAAAACGGTGATCACAAGAGCGTGAGAAAATTTTTCATATGGTTGGTTGCCGCAGTGGACTGGGCAATCCCGCTGCAGTGTGACTTCAACTGCGGATTTGGGGAAGGGATTGGATGGGAGCCTTTCCAACTTGGTGGGATTTATGGAGGAGCGCTGGGGTGTGGGTTTTGGTCGATTGATGGCAGGTGAAAATGGAATATCGTAATACTTGTTCGTTACTTTCAGGGGTGTAAACAATTCTTTACTCCCTACGGGATTCTACAAAGAATCCAATCGTCAATCGGACTCAATTGATGAGAAAAAGCTAGATTTCTTTTTAATTCTGGGTAGAGAAAATGTATTCTACATGGGAAACGTGCGAAAAAGATTTTTTGGTTTTAGATATTTTATACTTCAATGAATAAGTATGTATTGTCGCTAGATCCATCATGGTACGGTACCGGTATCGTACACACCGGTATTGCACCTCATCTGCCGTCCCAGTCTTGGAAGGGCAGAATCCTCTCTCCTCGCTGGATTTCTCGGCTTGCACCAATTCTTGGTGGGGAACCCAAAGGGAAAAAAAAAAAAAAAAAAAAAAAAACTTTACGGCAGAGTCACAACAGGACCAGATAACCCTCCTCCTTCCCTCCTCTCTCTTTTCACCTTCACTTCTCCCACCTCCGACCTTCCTTCCCCGAGCTTAGTTTGCAACTCTCCCTCCCGCGAAGTCCTCGATAGGTGGTAAACGGGAGAGAGAAAAAAAACCGTCATTCATCAATCGAAGCGAGTCTTCCTATCTCTCCCCTCTCCCTTTTGGCTATAGATCGTCTCTTATACCCCACCAGTGATGGCTCTTCCCCGCGGCCTCGCATTGCGAGCATTGCGACCCTCCCTGACGGCGTCCTGCCCTACGCCAGCCAGGTCTTTATCTTCGCTACCGAAACTCCTTTCCACACCAGCGGTTGGCAATTCGGCAAAGACCGCTGCCAATCCCCAAAGGTGGTTATCGATACAGCAAGCCCGTACGTTCTCTTCTACCCGAAAGTTATTTGAGTCACAGAAGGCTCCATCGGCGCAAGCGTACTTGGCTTCGGGCGCAATCGCTGGCGGGAGGGATCTGGTGGATGTTACCAAAGTCCTGGTTATCGGTAGTGGGGGTCTAAGTATTGGGCAGGCGGGAGAATTTGATTACTCAGGTAAGGGAACAATCGTTTCTTTTTTCGGGGGTGAGTCATAGGATGTCAATCGCTTACGGGGGCTTCTTTTCTCGCTTAGGTTCCCAGGCCATTAAGGCTTTGAAGGAGGCTGGGAAGAAGTCAATTCTGATAAATCCTAATATTGCGACTATTCAGACCTCACATTTTCTCGCGGATGAAGTCTATTATTTACCTGTTACACCCGAATATGTTTCACATGTGATTGAGCGCGAACGACCTGATGGTATTTTCTTGACTTTTGGTGGTCAAACTGGTCTTAATGTCGGTGTTCAAATGAATAAGATGGGTATTTTCGACCGTATGGGTGTTAAGGTTTTGGGAACTCCCATCAAGACGTTGGAGACTAGTGAGGACCGAGACTTGTTTTCAAAGGCATTGAACGGTAATTACCCTCTTGATACCTATCAGCATTAACCTTCAGGATTGCAATGACTGACTTGACGCAGAAATCAACATCCCGATTGCAGAGTCCATCGCCGTTAACTCAGTAGACGAAGCTCTCGATGCCGCTGAAAAGATCGGTTATCCGATTATCGTCCGTTCTGCGTACGCCCTTGGCGGTCTCGGATCTGGATTTGCCAATAACCGGGAAGAGCTCCATGATCTCTCTGCTCGTTCGCTCTCTCTTTCACCACAGATCCTTGTCGAGAAATCGCTCAAGGGCTGGAAGGAGGTCGAATACGAGGTTGTCCGAGATGCATCAAACAATTGTATCACAGTCTGCAATATGGAGAACTTTGATCCATTGGGAATCCACACCGGCGACTCTATCGTCGTGGCTCCATCTCAGACCTTGAGTGACGAAGAGTACCACATGCTCCGATCTGCTGCTATCGATATTGTCCGACACTTGGGAGTTGTTGGCGAGTGCAACGTCCAGTACGCTCTCCAGCCCGATGGATTGGACTACAGGGTCATCGAGGTCAACGCCCGCCTCTCTCGCTCTTCCGCTCTCGCTTCCAAGGCTACCGGCTATCCTCTCGCTTACACTGCTGCGAAAATCGGTCTCGGACACACTCTCCCGGAATTGCCGAATGCTGTTACAAAGACTACTACTGCCAACTTTGAGCCTTCGCTTGATTACATCGTCACCAAGATCCCTCGCTGGGATTTGAGCAAATTCGCTCACGTCAAGCGTGACATCGGCTCTTCCATGAAATCTGTTGGTGAGGTTATGGCAATTGGACGTACCTTTGAGGAGTCCATCCAGAAGGCGATCCGCCAGGTCGACCCTCAATTCCTTGGCTTCCAAGGGGCCAAGTTCGACGACCTCGACTTTGAACTTGCCAATCCTTCAGACCGCCGATGGCTCGCCGTAGGCCAGGCAATGCTTCACGAGAACTACACTGTCGACCGCGTCCACGATCTCACCAAAATCGACAAATGGTTCCTGCACAAACTCCAGCACATCGTGGACAAGCACAAAGAGCTAGTAGGAGTCGGCTCTCTCTTCGGCATAACTCGCGACATCATGAGTTCCGCTAAAAAGATGGGCTTCTCAGATAAGCAGATTGCGGGATGCGTAAACTCCACTGAGCAAGAAGTCCGCGCCCGCAGGAAGAGCTTCGGTATCAAACCCTTCGTCAAGAAAATTGACACACTCGCAGCCGAATTCCCGGCGGATACAAATTACCTGTACACAACCTACAATGCCACAACTCATGATGTCGAGTTTGACACTCACGGGATTGTAATTCTCGGCTCAGGTGTTTACCGCATCGGCTCTTCCGTAGAATTCGACTGGTGCGCCGTCTCCTGCACTGTGGCACTCCGAGACATGGGGAACAAGACCATCATGATAAACTACAACCCGGAGACGTACTCCACCGACTTTGACACCGCCGACAAGCTCTATTTTGAAGAACTAAGTTACGAGCGAGTAATGGATATCTACGAACTCGAATCTGCGGCGGGTGTCGTGGTCTCTGTTGGTGGTCAACTCCCCCAGAACATCGCTCTCAAACTCCAAAACAACGGGGCTAGAGTCCTTGGTACCAACCCAGAAGACATCGACCGTGCCGAAGACCGTCACAAGTTCTCGCAGATCCTAGATAGCATCGGCGTCGACCAACCCGCCTGGAAGGAACTCACGAGCGTGGCAGAAGCCCGCGTCTTCGCCGAGGAGGTCTCATACCCCGTCTTGGTACGACCAAGCTACGTCCTCTCTGGCGCAGCAATGAGCGTGATCCGTAACGAAGCGGAACTCGAAGCAAAGCTGCTAAACGCATCGAGCGTGAGCCCCGACCACCCCGTTGTAATCACTAAGTTTATCGAGGGCGCTATGGAAATTGACGTCGACGCTGTCGCCTCGAACGGGAACCTCATCGTGCACGCCGTGTCCGAGCACGTTGAACCCGCGGGCGTGCACTCCGGCGACGCAACCCTAATCCTACCACCGGTCACTCTGGACGAGGAGATAATGTCTCGTGTGAAGCAAATTGCAGAGAAAGTCGCGAAAGCCTGGAAAATCACAGGACCCTTCAACATGCAGATCATCAAAGCCATCGAAGACAACAAGGTAACCCTGAAAGTAATAGAATGCAACCTCCGTGCCTCCCGCTCCTTCCCCTTCGTCTCCAAGGTCCTTGGCACGAACTTCATCGACATCGCTACGAAGGCACTCATCAACAAGGATGTGCCCGCGCCAACAGACCTGATGGCTGTGAAACGCGACTACGTCGCCACTAAGGTGCCGCAATTCTCTTGGACTAGGCTGGCGGGCGCGGACCCCTTCCTCGGTGTCGAAATGGCGAGCACGGGGGAGGTGGCATGCTTCGGTAAGGACCTCGTGGAGGCGTACTGGGCCTCGCTGCAATCCACTATGAACTTTAAGGTACCAAAGCTCGGCACGGGCCTGCTGTTCGGCGGCGATACAGGGAAGGACCTCAATGCCGTTGTCAAATTCCTTGCACCAAAGGGGTATAAGCTATACGCTGTCTCCCCCGCTGTGAAAGCACATCTGGAAGAAGAAGCGGGAGTCAGCGTTGAACTCATTGAATTCCCGAAGACGGATAAGAGGAAGCTCAGGGAGGTGTTCCAGAAGTACGACATCTCGGGCGTGTTCAATCTGGCGAGTGCGAAGGCGAAGTCGTTAGTGGACGAGGACTATGTCATGAGGAGGAATGCAGTAGATTTCAATGTTCCATTGTTTATGGAGCCTAAGGTTTGTCCCTCCCCCTCGTTCTATCCATTGATCAAAGTGTTTGGTCTAACAATGATGATGACGATGGAATAGACCGCCGTGCTCTTCGCCCAATGCCTTAGTGAAAAGTTGCCGCTTGAAGAAGGGAAGGTTCCCGGAGAGGTCAAGAGATGGTCGGAGTTTATTGGTGGGAAGCCGTTGTAAAGTTGTCGCCCGTCACGCTTGTGTGCTGGTGACTAAAGTGATATTTGCTTTTTGTGGGCTGTAATTTTTTCATTTTTTCATAGTTTGCTCCTGTCTTAGGTTGTGCTCTTTGGGGGATGTTTTTTTTTAATAAAAAAAGTTTTGCTTTTCGGTGTGATTTAATTCGGTTGCTTTATTGAGGGGGTTTTTGAGTGTTGATTGGGGTGGATGACTGAATGGGTGTGGTGAATGGAAAGGGGGATAGGATGGATGGAACAGTGTTGCGCACACAACTTGGGAGGAATTCGTCACTACAAATATTACACATTTTCGATTCTACGGGCACTTCACTGTCACTTGGTTTGTGCCCGGGTGTGTCAGTAAACTATTTCTGCTGATCACACACCGTACATGTGGTACAAATTTCTAGGGAGACAAGGGTTAACTTATGTTTCCTGATTTTTATGGACACACCCGGGTAGCACTCTTCCGGGTTGGGGGAGGTGTGCATGTGCTGTATTGGGAGAATACTAGTACTGTACCGTACGATATGATACCCCACCATGCATGTGAAGATCGGATTATGGGATAGTTTAACTTTAGTTCAGTGGCTATAATAATTATAAAGTTATATCCAGAATCAGCCTTAGGGGAAGACAAGTACAAGTATGCGACCACATTTACTTTCTCCTGCTACTTGGGCATCTACTCTCCATCTGCCCAACGCCCTCTTACAGTATATCCCGGAAGCTGGTTTTTATTTAGACCTCCTACTGTAGGTTCCTCATAAGTTAGATGGAGAACTCATCAACCGTAATATCTCCATTACTCCTCAGAGGAAGGAAAAAACAAAAAAACAAAATGCGATTATCAAGGTTTCTGGTTATCATTGCTACTCTTGGCTTTTGTTACTGCTAAGTTTGGCGTCTTTTTGCTGCAGGGTAGCTGCGCTGCCTGTCGGACGGCTTGGGTGGTCTCTTGCGGTATTGGTAGTTCAATGACTCCTGAGGAAGAGAGGAAGAGCGTAATACCTGATTTAATGATGTTGATGTATCCCATCGGGTTTAGATCCAGGGTCGTGCTTACTCTGGTGATAGGCGCATGCGTCCTCCTATATGGGGTATACTGGCACCCTTCTTCTATGGAGAGTATTGGAGGGTAGCCTGGCTTGGGGTGGGGAGAGACTGTTTGTTGTGGTGGTGGTGTGCCGGGTGTCTGCGGTTGACGTTAAAGATAGTTAAAAGATTTTATCTGCATGAGAGATAGAGGGGTGGAGATTGTAGGGCTGGCTTAGAATTTCAGCTTCCCACGTTATCGAGATTAGTGCTGGAATAATTGTAAATAATTGCTACAGTATAGTAAATATAGCTGTGAGGCGCAATACCCGAAAGTGGTATCTCTTAGTATAAAAGCTGATGTTGGGTAATGGTGTCTTTTACTATTAAGCCTATGTTGTGGGAAGTTCTGATAAATCGAGTCTCGTTAATACAAGCGCGCTAGCCCGCAGAGAATAGAGGATGATTAGACAAAAGACCCAAAGGTGAGGTTTTGGTAGTATATAAAGAGGATTATGTGTAGGAGGGCGCTACCGGGGAGGAGCCAAGTTGGCTCCACAATATTCTTATCATCATTAGTGCTGGGAGCTAATTGTGTGTTTGAAAGCCTGGATTTGGGTTTTAGTTTCCTCCCCTGTACTCTATGTGTAACTTCCCCATCTTACGTCTCTATTGGGGTCTAAAGTACTTTTTTATACTGTCTTGGTTAGGCGGGTTTGGTAAGTTTATGGTAAGTTACCGGACTGTATCGTATTGTATCCTACCCACTAGGTACTGAATTTAGACGAGTGATTGTCTGTGATGGCGATATAGAAAAACCTAGAAAAGGGTCGTGGCAACTATGTCCCCTGCTTGGAGATAATGCCGGTAGTGCTCGGGCGTAGCAGTATGTATGAATTGGCTGAAGCGGAGTTGATTTTTTTTTTTTTTGCCTGTACTGAACTGTTCTAGTTATGGCGGTATGTTTTGGGATACAATACACTAAGAGTGCCGTTTGTATGGTAGATTCTCTTAAAGTTGCTCACTGGAGATTTGCTCTACCCCCGCTAGTCATGTTAATGGTAAATCTTAGATCTTGTGCTATCCTAAGCTGTGATAGAAGACGATTCATCAGCGTATTCAACCACTCTTTGGGTTACTGTCTAGGTTAGGCGTAGAGTGGATTTGGTTTTGATGGACTGACTCCTCGATCGTTGGAGAGGTGGGGAAGGTTGTGATAAACATAATAGCCTACGATGGCACCGCTAGCGCTGTTCTCGATGAATATCAAAAAAACTCGGCTCCTATTTTCATAGAGCTTGGTTGGTACGACGTTCTAGGAATAGCTTTCTGGCCTATATCGGCATCACTAAAGTTTATGTTAGATGCATTAAGTATAGTGATATTTAAGCTTTTTGATCGATTCATTCGTAAGGCTTGATATACTTGTATATACTAAGTTAGGTGATTTTACGGCATGCGTTCTAGGGCACTCGTTGATCCCAATGCAAGATTTGTGCTGTAAGTTAGTCATGCTGAACTGAAAGATGGTGCTTATAGGCAAAGGGGTGTGGAATTTCTTGCGACTGATATAGAAGGTACTGTGTTCGCGATGCCGTGACGTTTGTAAAACGGACTGCTATTGCATACAGCCAAAAATAGGTTAAGCCTCAGAATTTTGGTACTTGTAGTATGCAATAACAGTCCGTTTTAAAAACGTCACGATATTGCGAGTATAGGCAGGCTATTGGCATAAACTTGGGGGGGAGACTGATTGGGCGGTCCTGAGGTATCAATGAGGCGCCACAAAAGACCCCGCTTTTCTTCAGCCCCCATGTATTCATAGTCGACCAACTCCATCATCCATCAACAATAACCTGGGGAGCAAAAGACGGAAAATGGCTTTCAGTAATAACATCAACTCTTTAAACACTGTTAATAACTTCACCATTGCCGACGACCGATCCAATATCCTAGCTTGGCTGTCTCCACTAGAGCCCAGGTTACGGCATCAGGACATCCGAGGCTAGCGGGTCGAAGGTATAGGGGAATGGCTCTTAAAAACCGAGGAGTTTAGAAGCTGGTCCGTGAGTAGTGAGGGAGGTGGATCCGATAAGGCAGTTTTGTTTTGTTATGGAGATCCTGGGGTCGGTAAGACTTATATTAGGTAATAAGGACGAACCTCGATGAATGGAAGAGAAAGAGCAAGCGCTGACAAGCTGTGATGTTAGCTCATTGGTGATAGATAGCTTGTGCGATCGGGCCGGGGGAAAAAATGTCGCTGTTGCATGTTTTTACTTTGACTTCGCGGCCCAAAAGGAGCAGTCATCAACGAGCATGTTGGGCGCCCTACTCAAGCAAGTTGTGAGCGGACTAGATGAGGTACCGGGAGAAATAGCGCAAGCTTACAAGGATCAAAAAAGAGTCATTGGCGGACGAGGACCTCGACTTTCGGATGTTGCGAGGATGCTGCAGACTACCTGTTGTCAAAAGCGTACATTCATATGTATTGACGCTCTAGACGAATGTGTGACAGGACACCGGGCCAAGCTTCTTGGCTCGTTAAACCAAATCCTCCAAAAGTCTCCAGGCACTCGAGTATTTGTTACTGGAAGACCACACATCCAGACAGAGATTGGAGAGCGTCTTGCCGGAAGAGTAACGAGTGTATCTATCACCCCCAGGCGAGATGATATCATCAGTTACCCTCACAGCAGGCCGGGCGAGGACACAACCCGAGGTGCAATGGACAGAAGTCTGGAGGCAGACATCCTGAAGAAAGTTCTGGAAAATATTTCGGAAATGTACGTACAAAGACCAATACTGGGGAAGCTACCTCAAGTTGTTCGCTGACAAATAATTTCTAGATTCCTCCTAGTCTCGCTGAACATTGATGCGATCTTGCAAGAAACAACAATCCACCGTACTCGAGTAGGCGACAAAAGCTCTGCGCAATGACAGATGGCTTAGGGTTGGGGGACGCCTATGGTGCAACACTGGGTCGGATAAAAGAACAGGGTGGGGAGAAAGCTAGGCTTGGCATGGCGGCTTTGATGTGGATCTCTCACTCGGAGCGGCCCTTGAGGACGGATGAACTGTGTCATGCCCTAGCAGTTGAAATCGGGTCGTCGAATCTCAATACCGATAACGTTCCTTCAATAGAGACCCTGCTATACTGTTGCCAAGGACTTGTTGTCGTAGATAAGAAGGCTTCTACTGCCCGGTTAATCCACTTTACTCTTCTTGAGCATCTCCGGGTTCATGGCGAGCTTTTTGGTACAGCTCACTCGATAATGGCAGAAACCTGTTTAAGTTATCTGAATTCGCAGCAGGTCCAGGCTCTTTCGGCCAGCCCATCTCCCGATCTCCAAAGCACGCCCTTTCTCGAATATTCCTCGGTATATTGGGGAGTCCACGCAAAGCGGGACCTTTCGGATTGCGCTAAATCACTTGCCCTTAAGCTATTTGACAACTGCAATAACTATATACCCACTAAACTCCTATTGGGAGCGCAGAGAAGGTACCCGTGGGCTGTTTATTTCGACAGACTTTCCCTGTTCAGTGGGCTGCACTGTGCATCCGCTTTCGGGATTGTTGAGATGGTAGCTGATTTGGTAGGGGCAGAAGGTTGTGATATTAACCAAGGAGACTACACTGGTAATACATCTCTTGCGTGGGCTGCCTGGAATGGGCACGAGGGAGTGGTGAAAATGCTCCTCGGACGGGACGACGTCAACCCCGACAAACCGGATAACCGCGGCCAAACACCACTCTGGTGCGCTGCTTTGAATGGCCACGAGGGAGTGGTGAAAATACTACTAGGGCGGAACGACGTCACCCCCGACAAACCGGATAACCGCAGCCGAACACCGCTCTACTGTGCTGCTTGGAATGGGCACGAGGGAGTGGTGAAAGTATTACTTGGACGGGGTGACGTTAACCCCAACACACAGGGTTGGTGCGGCCCAACACCGCTCTGCGGTGCTGCCATCGGCGGGCGCGAGAGAGTGGTGAATATGCTACTCGGACGAGGCGACGTCAACCCCGAAAAACCGGATGAATACGGCCAAACACCACTCTGGTGGGCTGCTTGGGGTGGGCACGAGAGAGTGGTGAATGTGCTGCTTGGACGGGACGACGTTAACCCCAACAAACCGAATAGCCGCGGCCAAACACCACTCCGGTGTGCTGCTCAAAATGGCCACGAGGGAGTGGTGAAAATACTCCTCGGACGGCACGATGTCAACCCCGACGAACTAGATGAAGACAGCACAACACCGTTCCGGGCAGCTGCTCTGGCTTCTCATGCGATATTGGGACCGCTACTCTACAGCCCCTAGAATCCGCCACCCCAAGTACGACTTACCGGCGGGGAGGCATCGCCTTCCCTGCCGCTTTCAAATATGGATGACTTATGTGCCATTTCCGCGAGGACCACACCAATTCCGTAAACATGCCTGTCGCCGCCGTTTCCTCCCCCTCTCATTCTTGCTCAACCTCAACTCGCGGTGTATAATGCCACCTTATGGTGATTAACGTATTTCCTTCCCTTCCCTGGTAGGAGTGCTATAGAAACCCAGCTTAGGTATTCTCTTTTGGTCGGGGGAAATCATATGTGATAAGAATGTCCATATCTATCGCGCACCCATCCAAACTTCCTCATGGATTTTCATATGTAGTCGGGTCGGTATAATAGAGGGCTTGGCGCTGATGAGGGCCATTTCTATTGTATCGAGATAAGCTGGTGTGGCTTGAAATTCCCATCATATTTCCATTTTTTCATTTTTTCATTTTTTCTGGTTGTAAATACTCTTTGCATATGGGTTATTACTTGTACGGCTCCTTTATTTCCCTTTCCTCCCCTCTGAATTATCGACCTGCGGGTTGTTCAGGTGCGGAGAAATAATATAAAGTGCAAGTATTTCTGACACTCGTGGAAAGCGACGTAAAAGCTATCTGCTAATTATGGTATAATAGTAATTGGTTTTCATAATGGACACGGTTTGACGAAAATCACGCTTACAAGATGCTGTCCCCTGCGTGTGAGATTGAAGGTAGGTGGGGTTGGGGGGGACTGTCTACACTTTTTAGTCTTGCCCGTGAGGGAAAATTAATACAGGAAGGAGTCTTTTAACTCTGAAATTAACTCCTATTCCATGGGCACTGGTATCTTCAACTTTTTAAGAGTGATCGCACGGCCTACTGCGCTGTGTGATATCGACTTAGACGAGAGTTGGGAGGATATTTCACCCTTTTCCCCGCCAGAGCCTTTTTTTCCTTAGGGCATTCCGCTCGATGCTCAAGCCGGACATCACAAACCCATGGGATCTCCACAGCTAGGCAGGGGAAGCTTTTCCATGCTTGGAACATTAGTATTGGAATGATACTGTACGCTACCGTAAATTACACCCTTGGGGTGCTATGTCGGGGAACGGTATGGGGGTTTTAAAAATTTAATGTTGGGTAATGGTGGCTTTTGCCATAGGAGTTCATGCTGTAGGGAGCGCTGATGAGTTAAGTTTCCTTATAACCAGCGGATTTTAGGTCGCCGGCCTGTAGTAATTACAGGGTGGTTATGCAACGACTTAAAGGTGAGGCTTTGGTACCATATACGAGGATAGTATGTAGGAGGGCGCTGCTGGAGGGAGTTGAATTATATCTACAATATTCTTACCCCCCAATTGTAGGGGTTAATTGTGTACCTGAAAAGCTAGGTTGGCTTTTATTTCTTCTTCAGTACCTCATGTGTAACAGTGTAAGCCCTGCTATTACATCCTCGTTGAGGTTTGGGGCCCTTTTTTTGTACTGGCTTGACTCGCGGCAGCTGGTGGGTTTACGGTAAGTTATCATACTATCTCGTATTGTATTGTATGGTGCACTATGTACAATGGGCTTACTGCGCGAACTATACAATTAGACGAATGATAGTCCGTGACGGCTTTATAAAACAACCTAGGACCGAGTGATGACGCCCACCATGGAAACTCAGATTAAAAATCTCCCCTTCGGCGAATAGAACTTGATTGAAATGGGGATGCACAGATCTATCATATCTCGTCTGAACCTCTACAGGCAGTTTTTTATGCAGTCGACCTATAATTTGCCAATTTCTATTTATCTAGACTTTAGCCTTGGATGCGGGCTATTTCCCTCGTATTGTGATGGGCTGGCGTAACTCGGAATTTCCGCTGTGTTTGCTTTATTGTTGTTTGTGGTTCTGGATCCTCTTTGGATATTTATTGTTTGTTTATCTCTCTATAACCCCTTTCCCCTCCCCCCCCCTAAAAAGGGTGGACGTAAGGGTTGTTTAGATACGAATATAGAGAAAAAGGATATGAAGTGCAAATGATTTCTGGCACTCGTTGAGGGTGGCCCGAGAGCTAGCTGTTGACTAAGGTATGGTAATGATTTTTTTCCATTATGGACACAGCGTAATGAAGATCGTACTTCTATACCACCTCCCCCTAATTGTGAGCAAGAAGGTGAGATTGGAAGGCTCTCGGCACTCTAGTTCTTGCTCATTAAGGAAAATTAGGAATGTAAGGATTTCTTTAATAGTGAAATTAAATCACACGCCACAAGCACCGTCGGACCGCGCTAGAGCGAGCCAAATCGTTACCACCCCATAAATCATAACTGTGATTGACTGACAGTCGCAAGTGCGTCTAGTCTTTACATTTGGACCCTACGGTATTCTCGGAGTAACGTTTCTAGAATCGAAAGGTGCAAGACGCTATCCTACAGAGATATCACATCTTGAATTTGAAGCACCTCTCTTATTCAATAGCCAAGTTGGGGGCCAGGCTTAGGTTGGATGAAGCAAATTAGGGATCGATTCTCCCCTCGTTCCAATCGTCAGAGAATCATTTAGCATCTTCTACGATATCCGACTCAAAAATATCAACTGCATCTGCATAAATTAGATTTTATAGTTGTTTCTGCGTGATAAAAGCATATAATGGCTAATTGAAATCACAAAAATATTGCATGAAAGTCCCGGGTTCAGTCGCATTCGGCTTCCCCGCCTCACATTCGAATTCTTTTTTTAATTTTTATTCATGAGGTGCCACTTGTCATAAGTGCGGTTTTCCGGGGTGCTGCCGTTTCCGGAGGCCGTTGGGATGCTAGCCACGCAGCAGATCGATTTCGATAGGGGGTGTCGGGAGCCGGAAGTAGCTAACTTATCATGATTCATCTCAACCTAAGTTGGCGAGTTGGGAAAAACAGATCGCGCAATAGATATTATACCGTAGAAAAGCTTATCTCAGGCGATACTTGCACACTTGTAGGATTGGCACCATGGGGAGTTAGGGCTCTCGATATGTCTTAGCACCAGTATAAGTAGCGGTGCCCAAACTACAGAACACACCGTCCAGCCAACCACATAAACACTAGCTTCTTCTCCTCACTGCAATTCTTGTGTGAGGAGTCCAGTGCAAGCACTCAATGTCAGTGCCGGGGGCCCTGAGCGTAGGAGAAAATTAGCTGCTCGAAGTTGCCTGACGTTTGTAAAACAGACTTCTATTGCATATAGGCCAAAAATCGGTCTGAACTTCATAATTTTGGTGGCATGCAATAGTAGTCTGCTTTAGGAGCGTCAGGGAATACGAGTGCTCGAGTATGATACATTGTATACTCGTAGTTTTCTGACGTTTCCGAACACAGCCTATGAGTAAATAATTGAGTGGGGAGCCTCAAGAATTTTGGTGGAATGCAATAGTATCATAGTCGTGTTTGTAAACGTTAGAAAATTACGGATACTTGAGTAGGGTTTCTCTATGTAGCCCTATCGGGCCGTTCTCGCAGCCTTGTTTGTTGATTGGGCATATCAGATGATCAGATCCGACATTTAGATCGTGTGATTAGATATGATTGTACTCGTACTTCTATTCTCATCGTGTATTCGGAATCTGGTTTCTATAAAAGTGCCGCAAGGTGTGTCAGAATTATGTGAAATATCGAAGATATGATGTGTTTAATACAAAGAGGACAATGTAGCCGATTGGG
>Ga0307507_10004925_pt1 | contig 22800 bp, 6 predicted proteins | sample 7_EM_MG_FD_207223 | JGI IMG/M metagenome (GOLD analysis project Ga0307507, IMG submission 207223) | Populus trichocarpa ectomycorrhiza microbial communities from riparian zone in the Pacific Northwest, United States - 7_EM | ecosystem: Host-associated > Plants > Roots > Unclassified | place...
GGGGTGCGCAGGGGGCTGATATTAGTGCGCTATTCTGATTGGTCCAGGAGTTGGCAGGAGTTAGTCTATGCGCCATCCCGTGTCACCGGAATAAATCTTTTGCGGAGCGTCTGATTCATGAGATAAGGGATAGTAAATTAAGTTAACACACGTGATACGGTCCCTTACACGGCATCTTCCGTTTCGTTCGCATGTCAGCTTCCACGAAGTGCTGAGACCGGTAATGACTGCGTTAAGAGGGAAACGCCATCAAAGTAAGATGCTGATGGCAGAGTGGTCCGCCTTGAGATGGCTTGATGCATAAGAGCGCAAGAGTGCTGAGTTATGAGGACAAGTGGACTTGAAACTGGCGTTAGCATGTCCGGATCCGAGGCTCGGAAGTTGTAGGTAAACTCTTGATCAACAGCATATTGAATAGCAACTAAATTTAGCAACTGAAAAGCTGGGTGTGGTGCACTAAAGTCTATTTCAATCTTACCAATGAACACAATTACAAAGTCCCGTCAAAGCCGTCAGTGAAGAAGTCTAACTCCCCAAGCTCTCCAAAGTCACATAACGCTCCCAAAGGCTCTCTCGTCTATTCTTTACTTTGTCACATTCTCTTCGCCGTCCTTCAAGGTGTGGATCACGCGTGACGCGGTTGAATATCTCTAGTCTTCTAAACCAATCGATGCGGAACTCTTTATCTAGGTCGTCGAGCAGATGGCGCCCCACCACCTGGATAATGACATTGTTAATGTATCGATCGCGCGTAATCTATCGTGTTTTTATTAGCAAACACTCTTCCATTGAGGTTTAAAGGGGGTATAAGGAAAGGGCTGGATGAACATTGTAGTAATGGTCGTGGAATACAGAATTCTCATCTCGGATCCTTCCGCGCAAGTAACGGCCTGTTTTGTTATCTGCACCTATGCCGAAAAAATCTGGATTAGTCCGATAGGTTCCGAGCACAGCCTGGCTTGTGGTTTTGGGTATGCTTTCGAATCTCTCTGAAAGTAAATCCATCATTTGCTCGGGATCTAAAAGCCCTAGGCCGAGTTGTTCTAATCGTGTATCGTATACCTTCAACCTTGCCTGGATGTCACCGCGGAGAGTACCTATTTGATCTTGAGTATGATTGTAGAGGAGAGTTTTTAGGCGAGGAATCAAATGCCTAACGTCCCACTCATTGGTTTCATAGAGTGTGTGCCATCGGTTCGGCTTGCCTGCATTTTCACCGCTGTCGGCTGCCCATGTCTCTTCAGTAAAGAATGCTTCTCCTGTCACGTTCCGTGGATGTTGTTCCGTCCTTCGTCTTTTGCCCACTGTGATTCACCAAGACATGGCACCCTTTCCCAAACTTGAAGAAAGCACCTTCGGTTCGTCGAGCAAGCCTAAGCCATTCAGTTTCGTTAGGCAAACCGGCTTCAATTCTGTCAGGCTTTGTTATGATGCCAAATGCTCTCTTTCCTTCGAGATCGACAACTCGAGTTTTCTCTAAGATCCCGTTGTCTTGAATGTTGATGTCGGCATTAACAACTGGCAAAATAATCGATCGCTCATCTTTGATATAACGATCCGTGATAGCTTCCACAATGTGAATGTCGTCCTCTTCACCTTGGTTGACCGCAATTAATCCTGGGAGATCAACAATTGTTAGACGGGGTGATCTGGGACCTCGGATTTCGACGCAAGGAATGTCGCCAGCGAATTTAACACAATTTTCTGAACCATCCTCGGCAAGCCCCATTGCGCGGGAAGCATCTTGAACAATTTTCTCAAATTCAAATTTGCGAGGGCCATAAGTAGACCTAAATAGCGCTAGCACCACTCTTTCTTCGGATCTGCAGAGATACTGGCTGTTATTGATGTTTTAGAGAGACTTCGGTCGGGAATTAGACGAATCCTAGAGAAGGTCAGAAACAGGTAGGGTTAACATGCTGGAAGCTTGATTCCGGACACGTACTCTGTCACAAAACGGGTGCATGTTATGTCATTTCTTGGGAAAGGGACTCTTGTGATAGCCTCTAGGACCGAGCTCTTCCCCGAAGATTGTTTCCCGCAGACAACAAGTTGGGGGAGACTAAGTTGCCGATCAAGGTCGTGATCTCGAGTCGCATCTACAACATCGAGGAACTGACTTTCTTTGTCATCGCGGAGCGACTAATTCCCAAGCACACCATCCTACTCTTGCTGTTCTGTGTCCTTTGATACGAATGGCGCTGACTCATGTGCAGTCAGCCTGATAAACTTGGCGGTAGGTTGGGAAATTTGGGTTATGTTCTGGGTGGATTACGTGAAGGTGGAGCTGGTGGAGCACCATAGATTTTAGGGTTCGTTCGGTTGCAAATTGCCTCCGTTACAGAATCTGTTCGATCTGTGCGTATTTTAGCGTCGCTCATTTTATAATTAGTGGCAGCTACTACCGTGGTTCAGTTGAATCTGTAGTTGAGTCGATCGTTTGGTGAGGCTCTAGATGAGGCTCCAGATTTGGCTTCGCACAATGCATGATTGATTTTGGTGAGCGATTCGAGTGACCCCCTCTGCCACTAGGCCTCTATCGCGACTCCCTGCCTTGGTGTAGTAATGGAGCCTCCTCCTCAACCAACGCCCTCTCGTCCGTCAACGTTTTTTACACCTTCGCCAACCTCCCGTACGAGCCGTAGCAGAGTGCGAATGCCCCCCGGAAATAAGCCCACCGCGATCACGAAGGTTAAGATAATAACATTATATAAGGCTTGCAAATGCGATAGCAGTATCGCAGTTGGGGTGTGTGGAGTCGCTATATTATAAGAAGTCGTCACTTGGGCGCATATGCGAGAGCTCCAGATTGAAACGGAATATGTAACGGGAGCTCGAAGCTACATATTGAAACGAAGCCAAGAACCCCATTTCAACTACTGTATACGGTATAGCTTGCAAATTTGACGCGCTTACCGATACGGAGGAGCTCCATATTCAAACGGCGTCGGATCTACCGAACAACACCCTCATATTCAGATTTGAGATCCGGTTCCGTTACAGCATTGTTCACGACCAGCTTCCACCCCCCCACTAGGCGAGCTGCGATTTTTGTACGCCATTTCATTTCGCTTGATCGCCACCAACTATACATAGTAATCGTAGCGAAGCCATATGCTTGGCTGTAAGAACCCCCTAATCCTGGCGAACTTGAAGCTATTCGCAATCGGCTTCCCTCCGCAGTGTTGTGATCTTTGTCAAATATCGTGAAGTTTCTACCCGTACTATATTTATAATATGGCTCCGCGAATGGGCCTATATCAGCACGCCCTAATTAAGGATCTTCTTTGACTTGGAGCAACTCGAGCAGAGTGTGCCTTAGCTGCTAGTTATACACCCTAGTTAATTACCGCAATTAAGAGGAACTTGTGTATATTTGGATTAACTTGGGCGCCTTTAAATAGTAAGGGGGGGCAGTTTTTACTAAGCAATTGGATAATTGTGGTAATATTAATACGGCTGGATAAGAAGCCAACTCTCTTTAGCAATAAGTTATAGTGGTTAATCTATAACACATTTAATCTTATAGTAAGCCGCTATATAATATTTTAAGAGCTCTACTTAGCTGGCTGGATAAGGAAGTAGGTAAGCCAATTAGATCTTCTGCAGACGGAGGTTAGAGAGTAGCTTATACAAAAAAGTATCGCTAGGTAGCCCTTGAATGAAGCGCTTATAATCGTAATATATATTTTGCTATTATATTACAGTATACCGCCAATTAGCTTATATTTGTGGATGAGTTAGGTACAGATTTAAAGACTAGTATATAGAAGACTGGCTAGGCTCCCTCTAGTATTGTACTAGTCTTATATATGTTGTATAATTAGGCTAAGAGGAGGCTTAATATATTGCCTGCGTATACAATGGACAGCGTACTTATAGCTTTAGTATATAAAGGCTTAATAAATAGCAAAGGCTTTAAGTTCTGGGTGGCAAATACTCTTCTACTATAGTGTAATTGCTTTCCTGTTAAGTAATCTATAGTAGTTATAGATAACGCCAGCTTCTATTATTTAGAAAGGATAAAGTCTCTCTTTAACGCCTTTGGTGTTAAGCTAATATATTTACCTCCCTACTCGCCTAACTTAAATCCAATTAAGGAGTTTTTTAGTAAGCTAAAAGCCTTTATCTAATGGGTATGGTTTAATTAGCTAAAGCATCTAGAAACCTTTGGTAATAGCTTTAAATTATTCCTTCTTTGGTATATAGATAAAGTAGGTAGCAAAGCTAAGAGTATAAGAGGATATTTCCGCTATAGCGGGTATAATTGTTAAGAAATTGATGTAAGAGTTAAAGATTAAGCCTTGGTATTTTTAATGTATATAATATTTTATAAATATAGAGGAAGCGTAGGCTTTGTTCTCTTACCTATAGTATATAATTTATATAAGAATTACTATTAAAATCTATACTATAACTCTATAGTTAAAGCCTATAGAGCCTCGCGCTTAATATCTACTAACTAAAGTCCTCTATGTCTTTAAAACTTCCCTTAATCTAAACACGGCGCTTATTTGCCTACTTCTTTAAATCCTTCCACAGGCGTCTTGCGATACCTAATTTGATACTAGTATTAACAAGTTCCTTAATAGGATCTACTCTATTAGATTTGTTACGTAAAAGCTTTAAGTCCCACCTTAAATCGCGTATAACTTTATACGTGGCTTTAACATTAGCCTCCCAGTTAAGATTACGAGCTATACTCTTCTTTTAATACTTAAAGAACTCCTCTAAATCCTTTATGTGGTTAACACCCTATGGGCGGCGTATTGGCAATATAGGTAAGGATAATAAGGGCTATTAACTTGCTAGTATAGAAGTAGTTTACTAACCTAATATTAAGCCTATAGAGCTGATATAGAAATAAGTGACTATACCTAGAGTATTAACTGTAGAGCTCTTGCCTAAGGCAGATTAGCGTACTTTTCTACTACTTCTTACTCCTGTTACCGCTTGCTTAGTGTGAGGGCGCGAAGAGGCTTTGGGGAAGATTCGAAGGAACAATATAAATTCTATCTAAATCTAAGGGTATATAGCTCTTGCAGAGTACAAGACGTTGCGTAAAGAAGAGAAAAGAATAATGAGAGAATCATATAATTAAATACTTAGGGGTCTTGGTGGTCGATGCGTGCGCATATACGCACGCGGTCTTTAACAGACTTCGGTAGTATTTAATTGATCTAGCAGAACTTGGCAGAAGTCGATTAAGCTGGCAGAATTCGGCAGAATTTGGTTAAAGTGTTGGAATTTATCTGTTGAGTGTTTCACCGAGACATTCCTACTGTAACTGGGCTAATCCTGTTATAGTACCCCCCCCTTTGGCCAAAGGTCTAAAAACAATTTAATTTAGTTAAGACTTATATAACTTATTATGTTTTTATGTTATCGCGTTTTGTGTATTTACATTAGGTAGTGTTCTTGGTAAGCAAATCTAACTAATTAGATAACTTTAACTGGCGGTTAAAGTTCCTTAACATCTTATATATTATATGATTGTTTTATAAACGTTATAATATATTTTAAGTTCTTTTTAATTTTAAGTTTCCTACTATTATGTTTTATATATGCGTGTTAGGTGGCAGTTGTTTGCCTTTATATTATGTCTATCTAGCTAAAGCAGGCCGTAAAGGATGGTCTTTATAGAATTCTTTTACTAAGGAAGGCGCGTTAGCCTTAATCTGGTTATAGGTTTTCTAAGTTTATGTTTTATATCCTTCCCACTTAATAAGAAGTTTAAATTGTTTGGGTTATGTTTTCTATTATATATTATTAATAAAGTTAATAAAGTAAGAACTATTACTGTTGTTAACAATTATAGAAGGTAGTAGTGGCACTTTATAAGTTATAGGATTGTCTCTTAAAGGTTGCAGTAAGCCTACGTAAAATATTAGGTGTATTTTTATTTTAGTTGGCAGTTTGAGTTTATAGGTATATGGGCTTAGTTTTTTCTTAATTTAGTATAGGCCTATAAACTTCTAATTAAGTTTCTTTAAAGGCCGTTAAGTCTTTATGTTTTGTGTATTTAGGTAAGCTATATTACCTTCTTTAAAGTCCTATACAGGAGCTTATTCTTTATTTATATGCTATTTCTGTAATATTTAAGCGTATATTAATTTACTTTATAATAGTTCCGTTAACTACTTTATTTAATTAGCAAAGTTATATACATTAATTAACTAAATCCGTTTAATTATAGGTCCTATTATGTTGATTTTAGGTTATAGTTTAAATCTAAGTTAGGGGTCCTGTCTGTAGGTTATATAGAAGGGCGTTACGCCTATTAATATGTTTATTATATTATTTGCGGTAAACTCAGCTAAAGGCAGCTATTTTCCCCAGTTATCTTGTAGGTAGGAGTAGTATATTTATAAGTATTATTCTATAATCGCGTTTGTAATTTTAGTTTAACTATCTATCTCTAGATAAAATATAGTTAAGAGTTATATTTAAATGCTTAATTATTTATATAGAGCTTGCCAGAAGTCTAAAATAAACTGGCTTTTATAGTCGGATATTATTAAGTTAAGAAGTCTGTGTAGCTTAAAAACGTGTTTAATAAAACATTTAGCTACTAATATCGCATTAATTAAGTCTATAGGAATTATATATCGCATTTTTATAAGGCGGTTAATAACTACTATAATATTTATAAACCTATTACTGTTAGGTAAGTCGACTATAAAGTTAATTAAGATATCGCGCCATCTTTATATTAGAATTGGTAGCGGTTAAAGTACTCCTTGCTTCTTTATATAAGAGGTCTTTCTACACACGCACATCCTGTATGCTTAAATGTATTTTTATATATAGTCGTGCATTATAGGCCAGTAATATGCTCATTGAATAATCTTATAGGTCTTTATATAGCCAGTATGCCCTACTATGGGGGAGTTGTGTATAAATTTAAGTATCTTAAATTATAAAGGTTTGGAATTTGGAACTACTATCTTCTATTAATAATACAATTAATTATTTTAGATTTTATATTTAGCGAGTATAATATCCTTATGCTGTTGTTTTCCAGTTTAAATTGTCTTTATTATATCTACTATCTATACATTATTCTTATATAGGGGATAGGCTTCGTTAACGACACAAACCTAATTACATACGGCCCAACAGCCGCAGAGAATTGCAGAACACTAGAGAAAGCCCATAACACCTACATAGAATAGGCAAGACGACACGGAGTCTAATTCTTACTAGAGAAATACCAGCTAATCTACTTTATAAGAAAACGCAACCAATCTACAGATCTCTAGCATGTAATTTACATTTAAGGCTTTAGGGGTCAACCAGTTTAAGGCCTAAGGGTATTAGGAGTATGGGTAGACAGCAAGCTCTAGTGGAGCGTATATACGTTACAAGCGGCCCATAAGGGCCAAGTACAGTACATCACAATGTCTAGGATTATTAATTCCATATGGGGTCCATGCTTCCAGAGGTTACGCCTACTATATACAGCAGTTGTCCGGCCAACCATAACATATAGATCCAGTATTTGGGCCATAGGAGAATCCGAGAAAGGCCCCCCTAAATCACTCCTTAAACCACTCTAAAAGGTCTAAACAGCTTATCTCTAGAGCATAACAGGCGGGTATAAGCGAACGGCCACAGCACTACTTAAAAAGGAAGCTAATATCCCCCCCCTACAATTATATATTAAAGCCGCTGTAATGTAAAGGGTATAAAGGGAGCGCAACTCTAATGTTATAAAGTATATTAAGACACGCCTAAACAAACTATAGAGTGACTCTAGGGTGCCCCGCAGGAGAACAAACCAATAACCCTAAAGTAGGGAAGATATATTAGAGAAACAGGTAAAGAAAGCAGAAGAAGAATAGTGCCGTGTTAGGGCCCAGGCCCACATAAAGGAGGAAGGGAGACGCGTAAGAGATTAGTAAAGACAATAGTAAAAGAGAAAAAGGAGCTAAAGTAGAGTATAAAAGAGTACTAGAAAACTATCTACCGTAATATAATACTAGTTGGACCAACACTAGAGAGGTGTATGGGAGTTAAAGGTACAGAGGCTGTTTTAGGTAAGAGGAACCTAAGCCGTAGCATAGTTAATGCTATAGGGGGTAAACACCTAAGGGCTCCAAAAAGGCCTAACAAAGGCGGAAAACACAATAGCAACACTCTTAAGAATAGGAATAATAGGACTAAAAGATTGGATCTACTAAGTGGGTGTCCTAGTAGGTAGCCTAAGATGCGAATATGGCTGGCTAAGACAGACACTAAAACACGTAATACTGTTATGCCCCCTACGCACCAACTAAGAAGTAATGCTCTTAGTAGCTAGCATAGAGAACTATAATACACTACTCTTAATATAAAAAGGTCTTAAGGCGGTTACCTAGTGGCTTATTAGCTAAAATATACTAGACTAGTTCTAGGTTGTAAAGAAAATGGTAATAGAAGGTAAAGGGGCGAGTACTAGGCGCCCCTTAATAACTCTATAGTAGTAGAGTTAAGTTTGCGATACTAGCGCATCTATAGGCTTATTACGGCAGCAGTGGTTCCCAAGAAGGTCATAAAGTAAGGTAGTAGAGCACTATAGGTAACTCGCAGGCGCCCCATATACAAGTCCCAAAAGGCGGGGAAATAGATTATAGGGTTTTCTTATTTTCTCAAATAGAGTTTTCTCCCTATATATAAATAAGGAGTAGTCCGCGTGGGCCCAATAGGGATCCGAATCGGACGTTAAGCAATGAATAATTATTATTATTCTTATATTTATATTCCATTAGCTTATTAATTTCCATTTCCTATTTATTAATTTCTAATTTATTTCTATTAAGTTCTATATCTAGAAATATAGGATATAGTTTTTTAAAATATTTAGGGGGCAGTAAGATCTATAATTAATTTATAATTTATTTATCTAAAGCATTTGCAGGTAAGTCCTGTAATTATTATATTAATACGTTAGGCTTTTAATTAAGTTTGCCCGGTTAATATATAATCTTAAAATAAAATTGTAAGAGGTATTTAGCCTAATAAATTTGGCGCTGTGTTAATTGTTTTATAGTTATAAAGTATTGTAGGTTCTTATGGTCTATTAACACGCGTATTAGAAATAATAATCCTTCTAGCTTGGGACGCCATTATTTAAAGCATCTAATAATTGTAAGTAGTTCCTTATCTTATATCTTATAATTTAATTTAGTAGGGGTAAGTTTCTGGGAGAGAAAGGCTACTGGACGTAGCTCGCCGTTCTTATTGTATTGCGATAACACTCCCCTTAGTGTATAATCTGATGAGTCCGTTTTAATAATATATTTAAGGTTAGGGTTAAAATGGGTAAGGATTAGAGTAGTTATAAAGTAATATTTTAAGTTTTTAAAAGCTCGTTTGCATCTAGCGGTCTATTTAAATTTTATATTCTTCTTTATTAGGTTAATTAACGGCTAAGTAATTTCTAAGAAGTAGTTAATAAATTGTTAATAGAAATTTGTAAATCCTAGAAATCCTTAAATGTTTTATATATTACTAGGGCTTTCCTAGTTTATAATTACAGCGACTTTCTTAGGGTTTATTTTAATTCCGTTGCGGGATATAATTAAGCCTAAGTATATAACCTTGGACGTGTGGAACTTGTATTTCTTAATGTTGCATTATAAGCCCGCGTCTTATAAGCGTTTAAGGACTATTCTAATATATTTTTAATGTTTAGAAAGTAAGGACGAGTAGATTAAGATATTATTAATATACGCAGTAATAAATATATTAAGGAATTTATAAAGTGTATTATTAACGTATTGCTAAAATGTACTAGGACTGTTTTTTACGCTAAATGGCATTACTAGGTATTTAAAGAGTCCCTATTGTGTATAAAAAGCTATATACTTCTTATCTCCTTTATATATATAAAATTTATTAAAGGTAGTAATTATATTAAGCTTTATAAAGTACTATACCTTTACTAATTAGTTAAGCGTCTCCTAAATTAAGGGAATTGGATATTGGTTTTAAATTATAATTACGTTTAGAGCTTAATAATTAATATAGAATCTTAAGCCTTCTCTTGGCTTTTTAATAAATAGTATAGGTAAGGCGAATAGAGATTAGCTAGGGTAAATAAATACTTTTTCCAGATGCTTATTAAGGTATTATTATATTATAAGCAGTTCTTCTTATAATATACCATATAGTGGACTGAACTTTAGTGTTATGCTAGGCTTAAGTTCTATCTTAAAATTATACTTCTCTTAGTGCGGGGCTAGTTAGTCTGTAAATTATTTTTTAAACTTATTAATTAGGTTATAGTACTCTTTAGGTATAAAAGATTAGGGATTAGGATACTGTTTTGGTTCTAGTGCTTTCTTAATATCTTCTATAGTTATAGTAAAGATTTTATAATTTTATCTTTTTGCTAATAAGATAAAAGGCGCGGCCTATATTATATAAATTTTAAAAGGTTTTAATATAACATCTTCGCATTCTTTTCTATAATTAGCAGTTATAGATTTATTATATTGGCTTAAGGTTTATAGTAAGGGTAATTTATATTATATTAAATTTAAATAGTTGTATATATATTTGTAGGGTAAATGGTTTTTTAAGTAATAACTTTGGCAGTAGGTTATATGGAACTTTAATATTTTTTTTAACCCAGCTAATTAAAGGGTTGTGTTATTTTAGCCATCTATATCTAAGTATGACTTTATATTGCTTTAAGGGTGTTATAAATAGGGAGATATATTTAAGGTATTCGCCTATCCGCATTTTTACTAGGGTGTAGTGCGTTATTTTGCTATATATTAAGGGTTTGCTATTAAAGCCTTATAGGCCTTAGGGCTTATTAAGTTTCTTTAAATTTAGGCGTTAAGTTTTCGCATAGTTTATATTAATGAAGCCTATGCTAATAGCTCTGCTGTCTATTAGGATTTATACCTTTTTCTATTTTCTAAGTGTTTAAATTTTGCCGAGTATATTAAGGGAGTCGTGTTATATATTAGCGCTGGAAGAGCCTAGATACTTATACTCTTCCACTTTTTATTCTAAGACGCAACTTGGCCTTAGGATGATTTATTTCCCGAGTTAACTAAGGGCAAGGTACTTTGTGGCGTCTAAGTATAATTTATAGGGCGGGTATAGTTTAAGGAATAAGTATAACTTAAGGAATGGGTATAATTTAAGGATTAAAAGGAACTACGGCGGACTTTCTTAAAAGGGTAAGTTTGGTAATGCTTTTAAATATATCCTTTTTTACTATATTTAAAGTATTCTCTATTTGTGGCTTAAGTTCTTCGCTTATTAGTTCCTAAGGATATATAGGATTAGGTGGCATTAAGGTCCATAGGGTTGTATATAGGGCTTTTAGGTCTTAGAGAAGGATCGCGCCTTAGAGTATATACCAGTTTTAAGGAGTTTTAAATATAAGGTGTGGTTAACTTTAGAGAATAAGTCTGTTTGTTATATTAAAGGTCTTTATTAATTTATTAATATATTATAGGAAATTTGGACAGGTTTTTTGGCAGTTCTTTACCTACTAATTAGGCTCTAATTTTATCTAAAATAGCTTATTAAAGGGCAGCGACTCTAGCGGCTTTATTCTAATCTAGCTCGCTAATAAGGCCTAAAAATTCTAAAAAGAAGCTGGTAAAGTCTTGGTTTCGTTATTATAGGTTTTTAAGTTTAATAATAGCTATATATTTGCGGCTGGCGTTATTATATATTTATTCTAGCAGGGAGATAAAGGTTTTAAAATTAATAAAAGTGCTATTGCGAAAGAATGGATCTATGGTTTATATAGCGTCCTTACTTAAATAAGACATTCTATAGCTAACCTTGCTAGCCTTAGTGGGGTATTAATTATAGTTTATTAAGAGTTTAAGACGGAGCTTGGTTATAAAGGGACGTAGGTTATTTTGGTTTCTATTAAACATTAGAGGATTAGGGAGCTTTTTAGATTTTATAGTAGGTACTAGGTTTGCTATAGGTATAGGTTAAGTTACTATTACTAGTTTAATGTTTACATTTAATAGGCCAGGTTTAGGTTCTGTTATTTTAATCTTATTTATAGGTATTGTTATTAGGGTCTATAATATAAGTGCCTTTAAGAAACCTTTTGGAGCTCTTGCTGCACCCGGCCCAAAAAGACCAAACCAACCAAAAGAACCCTAAAAAACACCCTAATAATCCCCTGAGATACATGCATCACAGGGAAGGCACAGGTGGAACGACGGTGGTACGCAGTCGCGCGCAACCGCCAGACCCATACCCAACAATAGCCCCCCACAACAACAACAAGGACGGGCGAATACCACACTAGAAAGCGGAAATACCCTAATTAAGAAGGCATCTAACAAAATATAAAGCCTATTAGACGCGTCTAGTATCCGGAACTATAGGGGAGCATCTATTAGCTATTATAAACTAATACAGCTAGCAGAATAGCTCTAGTCTAGCAAACCTTAGACGCCCCTTTAGCAAACCCTTAATTAAATCCTCTAACAGCTAAACAAAATTAAAGATAAATAAAAACCCCCCCTACAGGCGAACCGTACCTGGGCCGCTATAGCTGTACTCCTATAGTATAGGGAACCTACCCCCCTAAAGACAATAACCGGGCATATAATTATAATACAACTAAATACAGAAAAGGTAGAGGAACTTAGGGGACAATCAAAAACAGAAGTTCTTATAGAGATTTACAAGGAGGTCCACAACGCCGTTACAGTCCAACACCTTAGGAGTGGAGATATTAGAGTCACCCTAAAGGACCAATAGGTAAAGGAACAGGCCGTAAGGGTAGAGAATAGGCTAGGAGAGCATATTAGCATAAAAGTGCTTTGTAAAGATTACCTAGTTAAAGTCCTGTTAGTTCCCATAAGCCTTAGGGTAGAAAGGGGACGCCAGGCAGACAATATAGCAACTATATAGAAGATAGTAAAATAAACGGAACGCCTTATACTAGGACTTGTAATTACCCAGATCTAATAGCTTTAATAGGAAAATATAAACTAAGCATATAATAAGAATAATAAGAGAATATAAGGGGCGCCAGAGACTTGCTAGAGAAATAATAGACAAATATATAGCTCCCTTATTATTAGCGTATATATACCAGAAATGCAAAAACTTCTTATCCAAAAAGGAATAATTATAAATGGCCTTATATACAACATAAGGCTCTATAACCACAGACTATACCTGGAATAATATTATTGCTACGCACAATAGGGACACACCTAATCCACATACGCAGCATAGGTGTGCTATGGCCACTGTATAGGCCCCTATAATACAAGACAATGTATAAATTAAGACTAAATAAAATGCGCGAACTGTCACCGAAGCACATATAAGGCGTAGGAGAAAGAAAACTGCATTAAATATAGGAGATAGAAGGAAAGGGCTTAACAGCTATAGAAACAACTACACGCTAGGTTATATAAATGGAAACAATAGGCGATAAGCTAAAGGGACGCAGGTATCTTCCTAGCGTTTCCTACCTTTAATACTAGGGGGCTAAGCTAGCCATCCTAAGCCTTAACGGGCCAAAAGTGACGCCGCGTGACATTATTAGACTGAATAGGGACACAAGGGACATATAGGACATAAGGGAGAGGACGCCCAGTAGGAAAACCCCTATGGACAGCTACAGCAAGTTTAAGGCCAGAATAATTAAGAATTAGATTTAACGCGGTAAATATAATATACACAGCTGGCTTATAAGGGGCATATAGCTAACCGGCAAGAACGGGGGAAGAACTGGAGGCAATAATAAACTTAGATTTAGAAAGGCTAGTAGGAATATAAGATATAGGAATAGAAAGCTCTATATAAAATAAGTAGTGGCCAGGGAGCAAATATAGGAGACAGAAGTTCTAAACATTTTAGAGAAAGTAGAAACGAAAGAAGTAAGGAGCAAAGGAGAGGCAAAGGACCCCCACTAGGGGTCCGCCACTTAACCATTATATAGTATAACTGCGGCAATACAAACCACCATCTAGCAAGGCCCCTACTAGACAGTCTAGACCCAGAGAAATACCATATTCTTACCATATAAGAGCTGTATTATAATACCTATACACAATTAATATACTGCCCCTAAAAATTCTAGCTCCTATATAAACCAAAAGCAGCCATATACGTATGCTTTATGATCAGCAAAAATATTAGCCTTGCCTTATAGTTATAGCAGGCAGTTAACCTAGATATTACAGTTATAACCATCCAGACATATAGGGGACTAGTATAAATTATTAATATCTATAACCCTAGGGTTAAAGGGGTAGCATAGACAGAGAATATTATATCTATAATAAGCTTGCTAGAAACTAAACACGCGGAGTCTATCCTACTAGGAGATATAAACCTCCACTACCTACAGTAGGGGGGCATCTATATTGCTGCCGATTAACAGGCAGAGTGCCTACTAAGAGCTATAGATAATAGGGGCCTTAAGCTAGCTACCCCCCCAGGTACAATTATATGGCAATAGGGCACCGCCAAAAGTATAATTAACCTTATAATTATGGACGAAAACCTATACCAGAGACTCAAAAGGTACTCCCCTAAAGAAGAATAGGCACTTACCTTAGACCATATCCCTATCCAGATACAACTAGATCTAGACATTAAGGCGCAACTAAATAGCAAAAGATATATAACAAGGAAGCTTAACGTAGATAGCTTCCTTAATACAATTAAACAACAACTCTAAGACTTAGAAGAAATCCACCCAATACCAAATAAGCAAGGCTTATTAGCTACCCCTAAGGAAATTAATTAAAGACTAGAAAGGATCCAGGCAGCAATTAAAAGTAGGCTAAAAGAGCACTACCCAATTTTAAAACTAGGCCCCTACGCGCGACACATATGGTCCATACAGTGCACGGCCCTTGTAGCCGGCCAACAACAAGCAAGGAAGAAATATATAAGCAGCTATAATTCTGAGGACAAGAGATAATATAAAGACATAAGAAACCAGCTAAAGAATACCCTAAGAAAAGAAGCAAGGAATAACTAGAGACGGTTTATAAATAAACACACTACTAACCCAAGTCTCCCCTATAATAAGGGCCTTTAGACCATAGCAAAATAGATAAAGAAAAAGGCGGGACGCCTAGTAGAAGATCCACACTTACCACCCCTATAAAGAGCAGGCGAACTATAGGCCACAAGCAACAATAACAAGAAGGTAAAGATCCTTATAAAAAGATTTTTCCCTTAACCAGCTCTAGCAGACCTTAGTAATATCACTAGTAAAACACCAGTAACTCGCCTAAGGGTTAACAGTGATATAACAACTAAAGAAATGGCTAGAACTATTAGCCACCTCTTAAATAACATAGCACCAGGACTAGATGGGATCCTAAACAAAGCCCTAAAGACCTATAGACCACTTATAGTACCTTAGCTTACAGACGTAGCCAGAGCATACTTTATAATAGGCTACTACCCGCGACTTAGAAGATCCATAACAATGGTCATCTTATAAAAAGAAGGTAAAGTAGACTACTTAATCCCAGGAAGCTACCGCCCTATTGCCTTAGAAAAGGTTATAGCGGACCACATAGCAGATATAGTAGAGGAACACGCCCTACTACCACAAAGCCAAATAGGGGCAAGAAAGAATCGCTCAACGCTATTAGCACTTACACTACTTACTACTACCATTAAAACTGCATAGGCTATATAAAAGGACTTTATAGTATTAATACTTAGCCTAGATATTAGCGGCGCCTATAATAATATACCCCATAAGCGTCTCCTATACATCCTTAGGGCAAAGGGCTTCCCAGAATAGATTATTCAGTTTATTTAAAGATTTATAAGCCAGAAAGAAACATTACTAGTCTTTAGTAGATACCAGAGCCCCCCTATTACAGTCACAATAGGAATACCATAAGGATCACCTCTATTACCTATACTCTTTCTCTTCTTTATAAGCAACCTACTTAACACCTTTAAGAAAGGGGCGACCTAGGGGATAGGCTTTATTAATAACATAAACCTAATTATATATAGGCCAACAGCCGCAGAGAACTATAGGACACTAAAGAAAGCCTATAATACCTATATAGAATAGGCAAGACAATATAGAGTCCAATTCTTACCAGAGAAATACCAGCTAATCTATTTTATAAGAAAACGTAACTAATCTGCAGATCTTTAGCATACAATCTATATCTAAGGCTTTAGGGGTCAACCGGTTCAAGGCCTAAGGGTATTAGGAGTGTGGGTAAATAGCAAGCTCTAATAGAGCGCATATATAGCGCAAGCGGCCTGTAAGGGCTAAGCATAGTATATCACTATGTCTAGGATCGTTAATTCTATATAGGGTCCATGCTTCTAGAGGTCACGCCTACTATATATAGTAGTTGTCCGGCTAACCATAACGTATAGATCTAGCATTTGGGCCACTGGAGAAACTAAAAAAGGCCCCCCTAAATCACTCCTTAAACTACTCTAAAAGGTCCAAACAGCCTGCCTTAGGAGTATAACAGGCGGGTATAAGCGAACGGCCACAGCACTGCTTAAAAAGGAAGCCAATATTCCCCCCCTATAACTATATATTAAAGCCAATGCAATGTAAAGGGTGTAAAAGGAACACAACTCTAATGTTATAAAGTATATTAAGATACGCTTAAACAAACTATAGAGGGACCCTAGGGTGCCCTATAGGAGAAGAAACCAATAACCCCAAAGTAGGGAAGATATATTAGGAAAATAGGTAGAGAAAGTAGAAGAAGAATAGTGTAGTACTAGGGCCTAAGCCTATATAAAAAAGAAAGGGAGACGCGTAAAAGGCTAGTAAAGATAATAGTAAGGGAGAGAAAGGAGCCAAAGTAGAGCATAAAAGAGTACTGGAAAACCATCTACCGTAACACAATACTGGTTAGACCGACGCTGGAGAGATAAATAGGAGTTAAAGGTATAGAGGTAGGCTTAGGCAAGGGGAACCTAAGCTATAGCATGGGTAATGCTATGGGAGGTAAATACCTAAGGGCTCTAAAAGGGCCTAATAAAGGCAGAAAATATAATAGCAACACTCTTAAGGACAGGAATAATAGGACTAAAAGATTAGCTTTACTGGGTAGGTATCCTAGTAGGTAGCCTAAGGTGTAAATATAGCTGGCCAAGACAGACACTAAAACACATAATACTGTTATGCCCCTTACGCACTAGCCGAGAAGCAATGCTCTTAGCAGCTAGTATAGAAAACTATAATACACTGCTCTTAACATAGAAAGGCCTTAAGGCGGCTACCCAGTAGCTTATTAGCTAAAATATACTAGACCAGTTCCGGGTTGTAAAGGAAATAGCAATAAAAGGTAAAGGGGCGAGTAACAGGCGCCCCCTAATAACTCTATAGGAGTAAAGTACAGTGTGTAATACTAGCGCATCCGTAGGTTTGTTACGGCAGCAGTAGTTCCCAAGGAGGTCAAAAAGTAAGGTAGTAGAGCACCACTAGTAACTTACAGGCAACTTATAAGCGAGCCCTAAAAGGCGGGGAGACGGATCACAGGGTTTTCTTAAATAGAGTTTTCTCCCCACATATATATAAGGAGTAGTCCGCGTGGGCCTAACAGGGATCCAAATCGGACGTTAAGCAATGAATAATAATAATAATATAAGTGCCTTAATATTATAGAGTTCTTTGCGGAGTGCTTCTATTAATTGCTAGTGCTAGGCTTTTAGTGCAGCCCGCTGCTAAGCTAAGGCGTCTATAAAGAACTGTTGTATTATAGTTAACTGTTCCTTAACTAGGGTTATAATACTCGTGGTTATTAAAAGGGATTTGGGTTTGTTTGCTATTTTAATAGTAATTGTTTTAATATAACGTAATATAAGGGCGCAAAGAGGCTTTAGGGAAGATTTAAAGGAATAATATAAATTCTATCTAAATCTAAGGGTATATAGCTCTTGTAGAGTATAAGACATTATATAAAGAAGAGAAAAGAATAATGAGAGAATTATATAATTAAATACTTAGGGGTCTTGGTGGTTAATGCGTGTGTATATACGCACGCGGTCTTCGACAGACTTCGGTAGTATTTAATTGATCTAGCAGAACTTGGCAGAAGTCAATTAAGCTAGTAGAATTCGGCAGAATTTGGTCAAAGCGTTGGAATTTATCTGTCAAGTGTTTCACTAAGACATTCCTACTATAACTGGGCTAGTTCTGTTATACTTAGCAAGCCAAATAGCAAGTTTATAAAGTGGATTCTTAATATCTATAATGCCTTGCTTAATACCAGTTACTTACTCCTATAAGTCCTTATCTATTAATTTAATATCTAACTAATTAAGTATATAATACCAATTGGCGTTTAGGTAGTTCTTTTTATAGCACTAATATCTTATAAGATTAATCCGCAAGCTTATTAAATTTATATTACCACTAATAGATATATAAGGCGTTATACTAAGCTTAGAGCTCTGCAAAGGCGTTAGAAGTTTACTATAAAGTTAATTAATTATTAATGGGTGAGAACTAGCGGCTAGTTAATTTCCATCCGGAATATATCTAATTAAGAGGTTAATAGTAAGAGCCTTAATTACGCCGCGTCTATTAGTATAGAGAGCCTATATAATAAGTTGCGTATTAACCTTCTGCTATTAATCTGCAACTTTAGAATTTATATTAAACTTAATATTTAGAACACCTGTCTGCTAGGTGTTTAGCTTTACCTTAATTAGTTAAATCTGCCCGCGAAGCCCTACTGCACGCGTCTACGTCGCCGTGGGTGGAAATATTATCTGGAATCCTATTCCTATTAATGGCCAAGTATAGAGGCGATGGTAGAGAGCCGTCACAGCGCGTGCAGCGCTGTCGTTTAACTCTATGGTGATGGGCCCGCGACGCGTACAAAGCATCGCCTTTAACAACACTAGGAGCCTCACTGCCTCCGCTTAAAGCTCTTGTTCTACCATCTAGGGAGGCCTAGCAAGGGAAACTGGGATATGAAAACCGCCTAATATACAACTACCTGGCTTGTAGCCAGGCCCGAAACTGGCCTTATTCAGCTAGTTAACATAGACGCGTCCTAGGCGTATAATAGGACACCCTTAGGCTTGCACTAGCTCTGAGATCGCAAAGTATACATAATAAGGGCGTAGGGATTCTCCTTTTATAAGAACTTGTTAAGGTTAACGCGTTATAGATACTTTATACAAAACTTATTAAGGCCCTAAGGCCACCGTAAAGAACTTGTTAAGGCCCTACCTAGAAAACTTATTAAGGCCCCTCTATAAGGGCCTATCTGGTATCTAGTACACTTAGGTAACTCAGAAGAGGGTCTTAATAGGCATGGTGCGCGCGACCTAGTATAGTGATAGCGACGTAACGGTAACGCGATAGCGACCAGACGGCTTAACAAGGTGGAAATATAGGTAAAGCTCTAGGCAGCGGAAATATAGGCCAGCTTTAACGGCCCTATGGCGTTTAACTTATAGTTAACTTACAGTTAACCTATAGTCGACTCACAGGCGACTTATAGGAGGGTCTTAATAGGCGTAGTGCTTGTAACCTAATACATATATATAGGGGAGGCTATAGGGGAAACACAGGCCAGTTGGACAAGGACTTAATAGTTAGAGATATAGGCCAGCTTATAAAAGGGGGGGACATAAGCTTAGTTAGTAGGAGAGGGGAGAGTAGGTTATCTAGTATAGGACTTGGTGTCTTTATAGCCCCTCTCCTGCAAGACACAGTCGGCCTATTATAAGGAGACTTTTATAGGCAACGTGAAACGGGAACTGGCAGTAGTATAGGGTGTTGCGCCCCTATATTACTACTAGCCTCCTACGGGGTATAGTGCGTAGTAGCTACTGCTAGCTTTAAGGACCTTACCCCTTAGCTAGGCCCTAACCCTTAGTGCACCTAGTAGGCAGGTAGGATTACGTCCTAGCTAGAGAGACTACTATATAGCTTAAGAGAACGGATGCGCGTATTAGTATACTAATAGACGGAACCATTCGCCTCTAGGGCGGTATGCTAGTAAAGTATGCTTAAGGAGCAAATAGGAGTTACTTAGGTAGGGAAGGCTTTTAGTCTGGGCCTTAACTATAAAAGGTACCCAAGGCTTCTATATTATAGGATGCAGCCATAACGCCCTTATAGGATTACGCCAGTAGGTATATAAGAAGGGAGTTGCAACCCCTAGAAGCGGCAGCTTATGCCTATACTGGTGGAAACAATAAAGAAAGGCGTAAAACTAGAGGCTATGGAAGGCTCCTAAGCTGTGCAAAAGCATACTAACTCTAGGAGGAGATTCTTATATAGACCGCTAGGGGGCGGTCTAGTACTTAGGTTAACCCCATTATAAGATATTTAAAAGAATGGTAAAACCCCCTATTAATTAGTAGTGGCAGCCAACTACTTATAGAAAGCCCTCTAGGCCTTTAGGCCTAGGTAACTGGGACTAAATACTAGAAAACTGGGGTAGAGGCCTAAATAAGTAGGTATGTTGAACTCTACTATATAACTACCTGTTGTTAAGGCCTTAAGGCCACCGTGAAGAACTTGTTAAGGCCCTACCTAGAGAACTTATTAAGGCCTCTTTATAAGGGCCTATTTGGTATCTGGTATACTTAGGTAACTTAGAAGAGGGTCTTAATAGGCGTAGTGCGCGCGACCTAGTATAGCAATAGCGACGTAACGGCGACGCGACGGCGACTAGACGGCTTAACGAGGTGGAAACACAGGTAAAGCTCTAGGCAGCGGAAATATAGGCCAGCTTTAATAGCCCTATAGCGTTTAACTTATAGTCGACTTATAGTTAACCTATAGTTAACTCACAGGCGACTTATAGGAGGATCTTAATAGGCGTAGTATACGCAACCTAATGCGCATATGTATAAGGCGACTTATAGGAGGGTCTTAATAGGCGTAGTGCTTGCAACCTGATGTATATATATAGGGGAGGCTATAGGGGAAATATAGGCTAGTTGGATAAGGACTTGACAGTTAGAGACACAGGCCAGCTTATAAAAGGGGGGGATATAAGCTTGGTTAGTAGAAGAGGGGAGAGTAGGTTGTCTGGTGTAGGACCTAGTGTCTCTATAGCCCCTTTCCTGCAAGACACGGTCGGCCTATTATAAGGAGACTCTTATAGGCAACACAAAATGGGAACTAGCAGCAGTATAGGGTGTTGCGCCCCTATATTACTACTAGCCTTATATAGGGCGTAGTGCGTAGTAGCTACTGCTAGCTCTAAGGACCTTACCCCTTAGCTAGGCCCTAACCCTTAGTGTACCTAGTAGGTAGGTAGGATTACGTCCTAGCCAGAAAGACTACTATGTGGCTTAAGAGAATGGATGCGCGTGTTAGTATACTAATAGACGGAACCGTTTGCCTCTAGGGCGGTATGCCAGTAAGGTATACTTAAGGAGTAAATAGGAGTTACTTAGGTAGGGGAGGCTTTTGGTTTAGGCCTTAACTATAGAAGGTACCCAAGGCTTCCATATTGCAGGATGCAGCCACGATGCCCTTATAGGATTACGCCAGTAGGCACATAAGAAGGGAGTTGCGACCCCTAGAAGCGGCAGCTTATACCTATACTAGCGGAAATAATGAAGAAAGGCGTAAAACTAGAGGCTATAGAAGGCTTCTAAGCTATGCGAAAGCATACCAACTCTAGGAGGAGATTCTTATATAGACCGCTAGGGGGCGGTTTAGTACTTGGGTTAACCCCATTATAAGATATTTAAAAGAATAGTAAAACCCCCTATTAATTAGCAGTGGCAGCTAACTGCTTATAGAAAGCCCCCTAGGCCTTTAGGCCTAGGTAGCTGGGACTAAATACTAGAAAACTGGGGTAGAGGCCTAGATAAGCAGGCATGTTAAACTCTGCTATATAACTACCTGCAAAGACTAGAAAGGATCTAGGTAGCAATTAAAAGCAGGCTAAAAGAGTACTGCCCGGTTTCAAAACCGGGCCCCTATGCGCGATACGCATAGTCCGTATAGTGCGCGGCCCTTATAGCTGGCCAACGACGAGCAAGGAGGAAATATATAAGCAGCCACGATTCTGAGGACGAGAGATAATATAAAGACACAAGAAACTAGCTAAAGAATACCCTAAGAAAAGAAGTAAGGAATAACTAGAGATGGTTTATAAACGAATATACTATTAACTTAAGTCTCCCCTATAACAAGGGCCTTTAGACTATAGCGAAATGGGTAAAGAAAAAGGCGGGATATCTAGTAGAAGATCTATACCTACCACCCCTATAAAGAGCAGGCAAACTATAGGCTATAAGCAATAATAATAAAAAGGCAAAGATCCTTATAAAAAGATTTTCCCCTTAACCGGCTCCAGTAGACCTTAGCGATATTACTAGTAAAACACTGGTGACTCGCCTAAGGGTCAACAGCAATATGACAACTGAAGAAATGGCTAGAACTATTAGCTGCCTCTTAAATAACATAGCACTAGGACCAGATAGGATCCTAAATAAAGCCCTAAAGACCTGTGGACCACTTATAGCACCTTGGCTTACAGACGTAGCCAGAGTATGCTTTATAATAGGCTACTACCTGTAACTTAGAAGATCTATAACAACGGTTATCTTATAAAAAGAAGGTAAAGCAGACTACTTAATCCCAGGAAGCTACCGCCCTATTGCCTTAAAAAACACCCTAAGCAAGATCTTAAAAAAGGTTATAGCGGACCACATAGTAGATATGGTAAAGGAACACGCCCTATTACCACAAAGCCAAATGGGGGCAAGAAAGAATCGCTTAACGCTATTAGTATTTACACTACTTGCTGCTACCATTAAAACTGCATAGGCTATGCGAAAGGACTTTATAGTATTAATACTTAGCCTAGATATTAG
>Ga0307507_10004926_pt1 | contig 22799 bp, 17 predicted proteins | sample 7_EM_MG_FD_207223 | JGI IMG/M metagenome (GOLD analysis project Ga0307507, IMG submission 207223) | Populus trichocarpa ectomycorrhiza microbial communities from riparian zone in the Pacific Northwest, United States - 7_EM | ecosystem: Host-associated > Plants > Roots > Unclassified | place...
TGCGACTCACCATATATCTATTATCCGGTTGAGTAGAGGGTCACGATCACAGATACACGGGTGGATACGGCTCGGTCGAACACACCATCCAACTAGGGGAAGGCTATCGAGAGCTCCCACACCGGTACCATGTCAGGTTGCAACTCAGGATACACAGGACACCAGGGAACTCGGCGACCCAATAATTGGGAACTGATATGACACTGGATTCATAATGTATTGAGAATACAATTGGGTGTTGCTATGCAGTACCAGCACACCAAATACAGGGGACATGTACCGTATTATCTCCTATTATCCGGTTTTCCGCCAAGACCTGGCGTCGCTTAAGTTTGGACGGTGCACGGAGTCAGAAATCGGCCCTTTCAATACACCCACTTAACGTAGTAACCAGAGGGTGGTTTTAGGTGTCTACAACACTGCGGCTGAGCGTGTCGCAACCACTAATTTACAGGGTTGAGATGGTGATCAAACGGGATCCACACACTTAGTGTTGGATTGATGGACACCTATAACCAGCCAGTGGTTGCCATGTTAATTGGGTGTATTGAAAGGGCCGATTTCTGACTCTATGCACCGTCCAACCTTAAGTGACGCACTGTCTTGGCGGAAAACCGGATAATAGGAGATAATACGGTATACATCAAGGGACTTGTGTTAAGACACAGTGTCCATGCATCAGACGCAGGTTATTTTTTTGCTGGATGAAATTTATAAAATTCCAGCACTCACCACTGGCATAGCAGGGTCAGAATTCATAAAATACAAGCTACTCCCATTCCATCAAGTACCTTTCAGCTTACTCAAGAACCATCTCCCTCTAATTTATGTATTACACACTGTGGGGAGCCTCATTTCATACTACTCACGCCGAGAAGCCCAAACCCAAATATCTCCCTGCCATCGCACAATTCCATCCACCACAAGAACTCGAATAATTAAACCCCACGCTAAGACGTCCAAAATTCCCTCCTTCGTATAAACGGGATGATCACCTCGAAAGAAAAGAAAAACTAGCTTCCCGCTCTCCGCTACTGCAAGCAAAAAAAACGAAAATATCACGGACCTTACTTACCTATTATACTAACTCGAGTACTTACTAGCCCTCGCGGGAGATTCAATTATTCCACCCCCCCCCCACACTATCCGCAGCCAAACTTAAACCAAAGTGTCATAGCAGAAGTTATATTCCACCTCTCACCTCTGTCCCCGCCTCTACTCTCAAAAGCCTTATGCCGGTTAGCCATCACCCTCCGATTATTTAAAATATCCTACGCATCCAGAGTACGGGTTATTGCTACAGTTATATCATCTACTTCCTAAAAACATCATCTCCCCACAAAAATTTCTCTACAGGGAAGAAAACAAAACAAAACATAGTCTGCGATTAGCGACTCCGTTACTCTAGTATTGTGAATTATCTACTTCAAAGGTTACAGATACCGCCACCAGCACAACAAAAGATAATCCGCATCATAGTAATAGCATCTCCACCGCCAGCTCAGAACACGGCCATAACGGCCCAGCTATGATACCCGAGGTTACCCTAGTACGATGCTAGCAGTCCCACTCGACCAACCCGATATCAACCACGATAAGCCCCTCCTCTCACACACGCAGGCTGCCGTCAACGCACCAAAGAAACGAACACAAAAAAGACTATCTTCCTCTTTCTTTTCACCAAAGTATGATATGATACTTACAAACCCTGCCACCCACCACCATCACACTTCCAAGAACCGCTTTTCACCAGCCACGATAGCAACAACCGTCGTATCACGGCAGTAGTAGTCAGAACCAGTCAATTACATTGGCGGAAGAGGTTTACGGGAGCGAGGCACCCGGCAGGGCAGCCGGAAAGGTCGCCATCATCACCACACCAGCACCCGAACCAATACCGATGCATTACACGACTACCGCATCGTAGAAGAAGAATGCTCCAAGTGCCGTAATGGCTACCATCCGGGACCAGGGTATCGTCTTCTCCGACCTTCTAGTCGAGCATCACACAAGTTCTGCCTCCCAGAGAGAGAAGTGATCGGGCCGAGTGAGAAATTGTGATATATGTGAGAGCACTTTGCGTGGGCAGACAAACATAAAAGTAATGAATGGATATAATAATAATAATAACATTCAAAATGCTGGATGGAGTAGCCATTACTAATACAAAATGTGATGATATTGGAAATGAGAAAACGATCTATTACCGTGGCGCCAATATAAACCATAGTGGAGAGGTGTTGTGAGCAGAGGGGATGGGAGATGTAAGAGAAGAGAAACGGTGAGGAGGAAAAAATATGAGTGGAAGTGTAAAGCGGTACGGAACAGAGGGGAGATATCGTATAAAAAAACCGCTAGAGAACGCTCGGAAGCGCAAGCCAAAAACAAAATGCCGACCGAGTTGAACTACAACATTACAACAATAATAAGATAGGGACGCAAAGCGCTAGTTATCCAACGCTTGAGCTTGGCACTACACCCAACTATTAGCACTTCCATACCCAATCAAGCGAGAAAAGAACGTACCATTTGATAATAAACCCCCCGAGCCCTAACCAACTCCCCATGCGTACCCGACTCCACCACCCTCCCCTCGTCAAACACAAAAATTACATCGGCAGCCTGCACAGTGCTCAACCTGTGCGCAACAGCAATAACCGTCCTTCCAACCCTCGCGCGGTCAAAGGCCTTTTGTACGAAGCGCTCACTCTCGCTATCAAGACTGGCCGTCGCCTCGTCGAGCAACAGCATCCTGGGTTTGCGCACGAGCGCGCGAGCGATGGCCACGCGCTGCTTCTGGCCGCCTGAGAGTCCCATGCCCTTGGCACCCACAATGGTCTGGTAACCATCTGGTAGGGAGACTATAAACTCGTGAATGTATGCGTCTTTGCAGGCTTGGATTATCTCTTCGTCGGTGGGTGGAGGGGAGGTGGTTGTTGCACCTAAGCGCACGTTCTCTGCGATCGTGCCAGCGTAAAGGGTTGGTTCCTGCGCTACCAGGGATACCGAGTTGCGGTAGGATGTCACATCTAAGCTGGTAATGTCCTCCCCGTCAATCTCGATCCTGCCGGAAGTGGGATCATAAAATCGCTCCAATAAAGAGATAGTAGTAGTCTTCCCGCACCCCGAAGCGCCTACGAACGCCGCGAACGAGCCTGCCGGGATTTTCAAGTTGAGGTCCTGAAAGATGGGAGTGTCGCGGGTCGGGTACTTGAAATTCACGCCTTTGAACACCACCCCACAGCCACTATCCCCCCCGGGCATGGGACTGCCCGGCGGCGGGGGGTTCTTCTCGCGCTTGCCGAAGATCCGATTCGCGGCCTCAGCGGCTTGCGCAATGTTCTCTGTAAACCCAAAGAACTGCCCGGCATTCTCCCCACCTTGAATGATGGCAATGTAGACTATGAAGAACTCGTATGTTGATAATTCCCTATTCGCCAGTAGCCGGCCCCCGTACCAGAAGCAAAGGGCTGTAGCAAGGAGGTTTATGCTCTCGCTCGCGGAAAAGATCACTGATGCGAGGGCGGTCTTTCGAAACGCCTTCTTCACGTGGCCTTTTAGAAGGACGTCATAACGATTTCGTATACTCTGTTCCATGATCAGAGATGAGACTGTGCGGAATGCGCCTACAGCTTCGCTGGCGAATTGCGCGCTTTCTTCAAAGACCTCGGCTGTATCCTTTGCGAAGCCAATCTCAATCCGGATACGAATGAGTCCCGCAAAAAATAGGAATGGAAGAGCGGCACAGATACACACTAACGCCAACTTCCAACCAATGCAGAGGGAAAGAACGCAACAGCCGATTATGCTTACTGTTGAGATGAGCATCAATCCCGTGCTTGGCCCTAAGAGTTCCTGAAGCGCTGCTGGGTGAGTATTTAGTTGTGCCGTGAGGGTTCCCGCTGAGTTCCCTTCCGCATCAAAGAATGGAATTCCCTGGCGAAGGACGTTTTCAAAGTACTCGAAGCGATAGTAGGCGTTTATGTGGTGGGTTATCGAAGTGAACATTGAGCCCATAAGTGCATATGCGGCGCCAACACCAAGAGCGAGGACCAAGAACATCAATGCCCAGTGGTTCTGGCGTTTAACGAATTCATCTTTGTCCGAGAGTTCTTGGAAACCTTGAAGGAATTTGCCAAAGAGGATTGCTTGTATCGGAACCGCAGCACCTAAATAGTGTTAGCCCTCATTTGAGGAAACCTGCAGAAAAATCATTGCTCACCACCACCAAGACACCCAATAAAACCCATGAGATAGATCGGCCATAAATGCCGCTGTTCCCAGCCAATCAATCTCACACTGCGTAATATCCCCATCACCTTTGCCTTTTCCTTCTCAGCTACTGGCGCCGCTTCCTCATCTCCAACTGGAGCCTTTCCGCGTGCAACACTCAGTCTAGATCTCCAAGTAGTAGTCCTTTCAAGAGCACTACCCTGCGCAGTCTCGACCCTCGCCACTTCTCCAGCCTTGGCAACCTCCTCCTCCTCTACCTCCTCCTCTCCATCTACATCTCCGGCTTCCTGCATAAGTAATGTCTGTCCATGTACCAATTGTGTATAAGCGCCATCCGGATTGGCCAGCAACTCCTCATGAGTGCCCACTTCGAGAACATTCCCGGCACCAAGAACCACGATTCTATCCGCCTTCCTAACAGTACTCAATCGATGTGCGATGGTAATCGTTGTACGCCCCTTCGATATCCTATCAAGTGCTTCCTGCACGATTCTCTCATTCCTAGGATCAATCGCGCTAGTAGCCTCATCAAGAATTAGGATCGGTGGTTTCGAAATGATGCTCCGGGCAATTGCTATACGCTGCTTCTGGCCGCCAGATAGCTTAATGCCTTGCTCACCAACTTTAGTCTCGTACGTATCCGGTAGTTCCTCGATGAACGACGCCGCATTCGCTTCGACACAGGCTTCTTTGACCATGACTAGTTTTTCCTCATCGCTGATGTGCTCCCATTCTGTACCTGTGAGGCCATAGGCTACATTTTTAAAGACAGACTCGTTAAATAGGAATGGTTCTTGCATCACTAGGCCGATTTTACCGCGCCACCAACGGATATTCAAATCCTTGATGTCGATACCTGCGATACTTACACTGCCCGCGCCAGGATCGTACCACCGCTCAATAAGCCCGACGATAGTTGACTTCCCGGACCCAGAGCGACCAACAATAGCAGTAGTCTTACCTTCCGGGAACGATAGGGACATTCCCGCTCCACCTTGAGTGTCATCCGGATCACCGCCAAGAACAACAACCCGTTCCCGTTCTCCACCACCGGGATAGGCAAACTTGATGTTCCTGAGTTCGAGGTCTCCAGATGGGAGCTTTTCCGGTTGCAACCCCTCGGTAGAAAGGGAGTCGATGGAGGGTGTGCGGTCAATCACTTCAAACATACTAGCTGAGGCCGAGGCGGCTTTGCTCATCAGCTGAATCGGTGGGGCAATAGCGCCAAATGCCATTACCGCGAATAAAACGGCGAAGTAAACACTAATCCCGACCAGTCAATGTTGGATCTTGAGTGCTCTCCAGCGATAGCCCACTCACGTGATAATAGTCCCCGGGTTCGTAATCTCGCCTTGTTGATATAACTTTATACCGTACCAGAAGCATATTGCGTAGCTATCAATCCACGGCCCATTAGCCTCCCCTCCTTCCCTTCTCTCCATAGCGTGATTCGGCAAGGTCCAACTCACCCCGCAAAAATAACAAAGAAAATCCCAAAATACTGAATACCTGAGACAGGTGACTTTCTGAGCCCAGCCTTCCTCCCCTCTTCCAAAAGGGCTTTATACTTCACTCCAAGCCTCTTCTCAGCATTAAAGCTCTTAGCCGTGCGCACACTAGTCAACACCTCCTCTGCGAGCTCCGCAGCCTTCTCATGTGCTGCCATAACTGCCTTCTCAAGTTTGATATCAATCGGGATTGAAATCCCATAAATCAAGATACTAGCAGGCAGAATAGTAGCAGTAACAAGCGTCAACTTCCAATTCTTGACAAAGCCAATGACAAAACCCGATAGAACCATGGCAACCCCCATAATGAATGTGGAGGCCTTCTCGGAGATGCCCATTTGCACTGTGTTACTGTGGGTGGTTATGGACACTGCGACTGCTCCTGCGGTACCAGTTTTTGCAGTGGTAGGTTCAGCTTTACCCCCACTCATCATTTTTCTTGTTGCGTCGAGTTCGGGGACCTTGGCCGCTAGTGCATCAAAGTAGGTGAGGTCCTGGCGGAATATAGAGGTAAGGTATGCCAATCGTAGAGCCGCGGAAATACGTGTTCCCGAGAGGCGGAAGCATGCCTGGTATTATCCTCATTATCAACTACAAATTCCCCCTCCCAGTGAACACGACGTATAGAGCCACTCACGATACAAATATACCCCGTCGAAAACTTTGCGATAAACAGGTATACAAAGTACAAGCTATGACATCCCATATGTCAGCCCAACTTCTACCTATTGCAACCCCTACCAATGGCGGGATGAAGGGGAGGGAGTAGTGAACAAACCACATAGTATCGACAGAATGTGTAAACTCGGCCTTGGTAACAGTAGACCCAGGCTTAAAATAATCGGAGAAATCGTTAACCAATTGCCCAAAGATAATAGTCATCAACGGACTAGAGCCCAAGTTAACATCACGCCCCGTCACCGACCTATCACCTCCGGCGCTGTCGCTGCCGTGGCGTTAGAGAGTAGGGATAGAAAGTAACATACAACGCAGCACCCGTCGCAAAGGCAGTAACCGCGCCTACAAGCATTAGCGCGACATCAAACTTGTTTCCGAACTTGAGAATTCTCTATGAAGCAAAGATTAGTTTTTGAATTGTATCCTTTTTGTAGAGAAGGTGAAACAAACGATGTAATTCCCCATATCGACACTCTCTTCTTTCTTTTTCTCACCAGCTCCCTCCTTCTCCCCCGCCCCCTCCTTGCCCTTAGCCCCCGCATCCGCAGCTTCGTCTCCTTCTTTTACGGTGCCAGAAGCAGTAGCAGTGGCAGGAGAAATATCAACATTCACCCCACTACCACCATCACCGCCTCCATCCTTATCACCCTGCCAAGATCTCCGCTCAACGCCATCATCACTATCATCCCCATTCCCAGCCATGCCGTAGTGTAGTAGATTCTATAAGATATCCGCACAACGAAGCACCCTAGCAAGCTATTTACCCAAGAACAAAACTATTTTTACTGTAGCAGGGAGATGCAGACTTCGCCAGCTTTATAGAAATTCGTTTAATGAGGAGAAGGAGGGATAAAGGCTTGGCTTTCGCCTAAACTGTCCTATTGCCATGGAAGGAATTGGGCACTGCTAGGAGTGCTGCTATCAAAGAAGCCAAATACGAGATTGTGAATTCGGGTGTGCTACACAGGAGAGGGGGCAAGAAAGGGGGGGTCAGTGCCAAGACAAGCCTTGTTTGTGGGCGGGCTGAAAGAAGGAAGGAAGGAAGAGGGGGGAGCGTGCGAGAGAGATGGTGTGAGCTAATAGATTGATTGATTAACTGCTGAACCTGGTAGGGGTTATGCTCGAGTGCCAGTGGTCAATACGGTAGCATAGCACGTCTAAGAAAAAGGCTTTGAAAGGGCTATTCTCTGGTACAAGTGCACCGGTACTACAGTATGTAGTGACTCACCAATTGGGTGACAACCAACCTTACCAGTCAGCATCCTATAAACTACAGGCCATACCGGCACTAGAGCTCATAAGCTATCACTCGAGCTACGGTAGCTACTGGCACAGCGCTGTGCTAGTTCAGTACAGCCATATCCGTAAACCTCTCGTATGATACCCCTTTACCAACCCAGCAGGCCATATCAGACTCAATGGCCACAAAAATAAATTGAAAAATAAATTGAAAAATAAATCCAACCAAATGGCATAGTGGACTACAGATTGCAAAATTTGTCCGTACAGTAAACCGAACATCCTTTATCTTTATAACCCATGCTAGCAGTAATCCACTAGTGCCAGCAAACGAGTAGACACCTAGAAATCCGAATTTTGAACATGAAGGAAAACTGAATAACAATCTAAATGTTGAGCCTAGGCATCTTACAACCGGTATCATAATTCTATCCTGAAGAATTATTCATAGTTTATAACTTACTAAGTCTTAGTCTGAAAAGCACACCTACGGTATGGCTTAATTGTCCACTATATTTTTTAATTACCATTCTACTCAACACAAGTCCCAGGGGAGATCCTTCTATACAAGACAGAAAATTATTTCGCTGGCTAACTACGGTATCCTTGTCTTGTAGAGTAAGTCTCAGTAAGAGAACCTCTCTTCTCCCGGGTACCGTACGGAAGGGTACAGTACGGTAGTGAACACTCTCAAAAGTACCGATAATTCTCCTACCATTTGGCTCTTCGGCATTGAGAAACCGTTGCTATGCAGGGGTCCTCTCCGGAAACCTTCCGGACAAGGCTCTCGAGCAAAGACGACACACGCCAGTCTCCGGCTTCATATTCCGCAAATTCTCACCACACCTGACTCCCTTGGCAAAGTTCCCTTTGCGGGATCGCGAACACGAAAGTGTGAGTCAAAGGCTGAAACTGAAAAGTGTACGAGTACGGTAAGTGCACTCTGCCGGAAAAGTCCTGATGCTCTGTGATGTACAGTACCGATATTGCTTTTTGCCCTACCGCACCGTCCATCCGATGACTCCAGAAACTTAAAATTGGAGCTTGGGTGCGGTAGAAAACATTCGAGACAACTTTAATTTGTGGGTGGCGTCGGAGGATAGTTGGGCCGTTAGAGTCATGGGGGGTGTTGGAGTGGTGATCTCGCGATCGATTGGTGGTCTGCCGGTATTTCAACATTTCTCGAATTGATAGTGAAATGGAAAGGGAAGGGGCTGAGGCGCGGGGTTTGTTTGTTTGCTGACGCGTTTACCATATGGCGCGTTGTTTTTTGGTCCAGGATGGTACAATAGTGCCATTAACTTATGGATGACGGGGTGAAACGGGATTTCGAGTGAGGCTCCGTGATGCTTTACCGGATTTGTTGCACTTTCTTATTGGACGGGTTTGTATATGTGTTTTTGAGAGGATAATTGTTCTTTAGGTTTTGTGACTATGCAATCGGGGATCTCCTGAATGATAGTTGCCCCCAATTCTGCTTATGGATAGCTAGCGATAATACTAACATCTACTAGATGACATAAGGTATTGAGTATGAGATGCATCACCCTCACCTCACCACGCAACCACGATCACAACCTACTAAACCATTCGCCGGGTCGGGGGCGGTATTATTTTTGTACACAACCCGCTCACAAACCCATGAACCAACGTTAGATATACAACTTTTGCATTCATTCACCGTCCGCTCCACCAACCTGTGATAGAACTGAGCACTCCAGTATTACCGCCCTTGGCGTGGTCGCTCGCGCCTGGCCGACTAGGAATGTCGTCTTTTACGACAACATGTGATTCAATGCTCTGTCTGCGCAATTCTTCCTCCTTCTCTGCGGGCGTGAGACCACTCAACGCCCAAGTCTTTAGTTTATCCGCGACTGTGTTTGATTCGTTGCTAGGAGCAGTGGTGGTGGAGGTAGGCGTGGCGACTGCTGCAAGGGCTGCGGATTCGTTGTCTGAAGTCGCAGCAGCATCAGCGGTTTCGAGGGCTTTTTGTTCTTCGAGCTGCAATCCTGGTCAGTTTGATAGAGCGTTGTAGGGGAAGGAAAGGGAGAGGTGTAGAGAGAAGGTATACATATGCTCTCTTCTTCCCCCTGGCATACATGATCATATCTATACTGGCGACTATCGTAAATCCTCCGCAGAGCACTAGAAGTAAACAGATAACCTTGTCAATCCCTACCTTCCACCTACGCATCACCATCCCGGTCACACCCATTCATTCGACAGAGGAAGAAAGGAGAGAAAAACAGACTGGTAGCACCGATCAAGCTGAGCGCAAAAGCCCTATGAGCTTTATCCGCCCACACTCTCCCTCGAGCAATAACCTTATCGACCGTACTGATCTGATCCAACTTTGCTCTTATCGCCGCCTCACGAAGACGAGCGACCCGTTGCTGCGGCGTTTCGCCGACCGCTGTTGTGGCTGCGGCGGGTATTGGTGTTCGGGTAAAAGCGTGGGGGCCGGTGGGCGTGAAGCGGGTAGCATCGGCGACAGAACGAGGAGGGGGAACCATGGTGTCCACAGGCAAAGGGGAGGGGAGTGGAAGGAAATGTTGTGATGAGTGAAGGGTGGATATCGTCGTCGTTGTGTTGTTCCTTTTCACTGATTGTTTTGGCTCGGTTTAGGCGGGCTCCTATTGGATTGGCGGTGGTTGTGATGGGGTGATGAGGAGGAGGAGATGATGTCGGTCAAAACGGAGGAAAAAAAAAAAATTTGGCTATTTTCCCTTTCCTTCGGATTGGCTGCCCCAGACCATTTTCGCTTCCTTTCCTTCCTTGCGCCGCGGAGATTTTTTCTCTTCCGAGTTTGACATTTCCCTTCCTATCCCCATAAAGTTTTTGGCTAGCCTTTCTCACAAAAACCTTATCCTTACCCCCCAATACTGTGCAGTAGGCTGGAAAGAGGGTCGCGTCTTCCCAACCTCAGTCCGACCTCAAACTCCGTGCACAGCCGCGTCTTTCTAAATATCACCTCCAAGAAGTATAAAACTTAGTTACACCTTGAAAGTCGTACAATTGGGGGGAAGAAAAAAAACGTGGGCAGGAAAAAACTTTTTAGTAGCGATATTATACTTTGTTGCTTTTTCTCCTCTTCCTCCTGTCACCCAACGATAAATTCATACGATCACGGTAGATAAGTTAATGGCAGTCAACCACGACCTCACAAGAATCCTCCAGATCCTGGCAGCATCTACACAGGCTGCGCAGGTCGCACCACAGCCACTGCCTCTGGCCCGTAGTGATGAAGATGATGATTCATATAGCCCCCCTCCAGCAATTACACCTGACCCGAGACAGACCTATCCTCCTCCGTCCATCCATGTCCCTGAAGAAACCCTTGATCCGAGTAAGATTGAGGAATGGAATGCAGCCTTGAAGTATGTTATGAGGGAGTTGTATAAGAATGAGGCTATTATGGCTGGCATTAAAAAGGTGGGATACATTGGAGTGAGAGGGATATGGGTGGCTATAGGCGGACAGATAGACAGGCAAGGCTGACGGATAGTGATTACAGATGATCAATTCTCAACACGAGCATGAGAAGGCATGGTGTGTAGCTTTGGCGAAGGGCCGATCATAGGTATTTCTGCTAACCGCGTGCAGGTTCCATGCCAGAGAAGAAATAGTCAACAAGCATAAAGCACGCAAGGAGAGTGGGAAGAAGGTTGAGGACGTCCTGTGAGTTTCCTTCCTCGCTCACCTTCCTACTATCCCATCTACGAGAAAACCCCTACTGACCTCTTCTCCCAGACGCAAACTCGGCACCTTTCCGCTTGCTCAGCAAGCCATTGTCCAGCCGGTAGGCACAATTTCTTGCCCTCCCCCTACTCGGTATGCCAGCGGCTAATGCAAACATCATAGACCGCCGAGAGTGAAGCCGAAGAACTCGCCGTATTCGATAGAAAAGTCTACACTCGCAGTGAGCAGATGGTAGCCCACATGACGAGGGAATTCGGCTCGATGGGGATTCCATTCTTTTGCCATCCAAATTCAGCAAGTCCCGAGATGCTGGATCGAAAGCGCCGGATGGTGGAGCTACTCCAAGACTTGAGCGAATAATAGCTTCTCATCCGAATAATTGCCATATCATGTTCTTTTCTTCATTTTCGTGTTTCGGCGGCGTTTGCAATTGGATGGTATGCGTGGGGTTAATCAAATACTGTACTTGATGTTATATTTGGGAGTCTTGTTTTGCTTTTAATCAAACTACAAGTACCGCAGACTACCGGTGCTAGTTTTCTCCCTTTTATTTCCCTCCGTGTTTCTTAGTCCCTCTCGCAAGTTCCTGGTAGTTTGGGGATAAAAACACTGCGCTCCCTGATCACGTGACCACAAAGGTTCTTTAGCTCGAGCCTCAACTTCCGTCCCGACATCCCACCATCAATTATCACCCCGCCTAGCAGTACAACACAATACGATGCGACGAGCAATTCCCCGGATAACCCGCTCAGTGACCACACGCCCATGCTGCCGCCCCACCACAACCCCCACTACTCCCCGCCGTTTCGCCACGGCAATTCCTAAAATGGCCGACTTGCCTCTTCAAGAAGTCCTCCGCCGCAAGATCTGGGGAACGGATGAGCCCCCTGGCGCCCCCGGCATGCCTCCACCCGCCCCCCAAGTGCCTGTGGTCGAAGAGTCAACAAAAGAAGAGGCTCAGCGGGAGGGATACATTGAAGAGAGCGATGGTAGGGCATTACCGATCGCTGGGTTAGTACCTGGATTAACGGAGTGGGATGTTCCGACGTATGTGCACATTTCCTTTTTTTCTTCTTTTTCCTTTTGCGATGTCTGGATGGGTTGACGGGGAGGTAGATTCGCAAACGTCTCCGAACCACCGAGCACTGAGGCTATTCATGCTGCTGTACATCGTGCCGTAGTGGAGGTTTACACGCACGCACTGAACGGAAAACCCGTTGATGCCCCAGCGGTGGGCGGGAGTGTTGCGGAAGAAGGGTTTACGTCTCGTGTGCATATTGAGGTTAGGCAGAATGGAGAGGCGGTGTTTCACTATGGTGATGAGAGTGTTGAAGGGGAGATTTTGAGGATGAGTACTAGGGTTGAAGGGGAGGAGGGGGAGGGTGTTATGGGAGAGTGGCTGCAGGAGGGATTGGATGGGAAGGGGTGGGTGGAGCTGGGATTTCGTGGGGATGATATTAAGTTTGCGGTACTAGCCTTCTCTGTCTTATGAAGGGGTTATGTTGACCGAGTGTAGGTCTACAAAAGGGTCTATCAACTTACTGGGATAAGGATTGCGGATCCGGATATTACTCGGACGAAAACAGTAGCCGATCTTTGTGCTCCTCCCCATCTCATTCTCCCCCGATCTTATATGCAATAGCTAATGGATAACAGTGACCCACCTAGTCGCTAAACCTCCACCAACAAAACTCTTCGACATCCTAACCGCCGAAACCAAGCTTCCCACCCTCCCGAATGTCAAGATCATTGAACAGAGAGTTAGGCCATGGGATCGCGAGAGGGCTATTGGAAGGGAGCAGCCATTTGAGAAGGTTGTTGGGCACACCTATCCCTTCGAAGAGGCAAAGAAGTAGGCTTCGGCGGGGGGTTGTATATATGCATTTTAGTTACTAGGTTGCATTAGAATTAGTTTAGGCCGCTTCTCGTGGTGTCTAGTCTTGGCGGCGTGTCGTACGTATGGTGATGGTGACGACCACTCGCCTGTTTACTTGTTTGTTTGTATGAGTGGCCGCGTACGCAGTGGCTTAGATATGGTATTTAAGCGACCAGCCCTCCCACTTGTTCTTTTTTGTATCCTCCCATCGTCCTTATCATTTCCATTTCCGTTTCCATTTCCATTTTCATTTCCTCATGCTAGACAAGAACATTTGGTAATTGGATAACCCGTGCCTTTATCAATCTCGATTACTTCCAAGCAGCCATTTACTCCTAATTTTCATCCTTCCAATATTTCCATTTCCTCCTGCCGTACCAAGAGCATTTAGCAATCCGTGCCTTTATCAATCTCGGTTACTCCCAATCAGTCATTTACTATTCTCCTAATTTTCATCCTTCCAAATAGGGTGCTGTTCGGCGCGCCGGTGGATGGGCAATCGGTGGCGGGGTTGTCCTTGAGCTGTATTATCTGCAACTAAAGTCAATGTGGTATTAGACTATTCCTAATTTTCACCCTTCCAAATGGGGTGCTGTTCGGCGCGCCGGTGGATGGACAATCGGTGGCGGGGTTGTCCTTGAGCTGTATCATCTGCAGCCAAAGCCAGTGTGGTATTAGGCTACTCCTAATTTTCACCCTTCCAAAGGGGGTGCTGTTCGGCGCGCCGGTGGACATGTGATCAATAATAAAGATTGTCGTTAAATCATTGAGCTGTATCCATAACTAAAAGTCATTTATGGTAGTGGATGTTGCGGAAGATGGTATTGTTTGTGGTGGGTGAAATCTGACTTCCCTTAATATATCACTGGTCATGTATTTGACGGCTTTTGCGCAGGGCGAATAATAGTTCATGACGGGGGGTTTGGTTAGTTCAGAAGGGGGATTGTGTGGCCTGTTGAGTGGAGCCTGCATAGGGAGGCAGTTTCTCACTTGCTTCCTTGAAAAAACTTGTAACTTGTTATCAGAGCGAGGATCAGGGAGGATAGCAGGATTAGAGAACCGATAGCAGCAGCATTAGAGGAGGATTTCAGCATCACTGGGGAACATCAGTGCATGGATAGTGGGACAGCCGGGATAGGTTGGACATTTCTTTACGCTGGAGTTTTCTCTTAGTATTTTATTGTTGTGCTTGTGGACTTGTTTGGAGAATTGGTATCTAGCCTTCCATGGATTGAATCGATCGTGGCTTGTGAGTTTTGCTTTCATCTAGAGAATTTATCTACCCTATACCCAGCTTGTTTTCTATTTCCCATGTTCCAGAAGGTAGACCAACCGGCCGGGTTCGTTATATTCAGTACCGGTATTTAAGGAGATAAGGGGAAGTGAAGTAGTACAAGGATCGAAATAGCATCATCAACGTCCACTTTCCATAGACCAATCGGACACCAGTGAGAACCACTAAAATAAGGAATGTAAGAAAACGAATTTCAAACTCTCCCCTTTCTTTCTCTCATTTCATATTCCGGTCTTTCCCTTTCCGCAATCAATTTTTTTAATCTACCTTGGGCCCTTTACCTTCCTTGCTCTAAACGCTTGGTGAGCCGGTTCTGGTGTTGGTTTTATTTTATATTAGAGACCTTAGCTCTTTGGTAAGCGTAAACCAGGATCGTGGCCATCCGTCCGTGTCTCGAATCTGCTATTTCCTAGGAATAACGCCCGCTGGAGGGGGCCTGTCACGAAGTGCTGTGGGTGAAAGATGGAAGGGAAATGGTATGGATTTAGTGTTTATCGGCTGGAGTATCAATTCTTCACTATTGATAGGGAGAGGTGGGGACAGACCCCGCCGGGGGTTCTATGGGAGCAAATTGGAACATAATTTTTCCGGGTTCTTGAGAGTTTTTTCTCTTCAAATGCAAATTCAACTGGCTTAACTTCAAGTTGGTCGGAGCAGTATAATGTAGAACTGAGTGCTTTCAGTGGGATTTTCCGTTGAAGATAGGTCTGGACCACACAAGACAGGGATCATGCCGCGCGGAGCGGAAAAGGGCCAGCCTGGCTGGCTGAGTAGTCGTCCGTTGGGGACAGGTCCTTGGTAGGACGACCCTGTACTTGTCTAGTATCGCTTGAAGCAACTATGGACTGATAGACAGACCGGAAGCACTAGTGAGCCTAACATAAAGGTCTAAATTACTTAGAAAAACAGAAAGTGCATCTAACAACATAAATTATGGATTACAGGAAGGAGAAAAATGGACTAGGTATGTAATATTCCTAGGCATAAGCGGGAGCCTCCCCGGGCTCTCGGTCTAAACTTCCGCTATTTATTAGAGGGGAAATTAAGGCTGGTTCAGAAGAGAGAGCGAGGGCAACGAAATTCGCAAACCCTCCCTGATAAGCGGTGCCAGTGAGGTAGGAGTATGGAGGGATCATATCAATGGCTTCAGATTTGGGATACCTCGACGAGTGATAAGAGATGATAGGGACTTCTCACTGTGCACTGGAGGCCTCGAAAACAATCCCCACTAGCTAGGTTAGTGCAGCAAATGAAATAACCCTGTAATCAGCACGAGAATAAATACCCCTCCTTCCTGTTGTAAGTAGAGTGTGAACATCTTACTGCTGATTCCAACGGAAGCCTATTATACCACAAAATGCTCCCTCCTTCATAATCTAGACAACCCCCCATCTGGCCCCGGCATTGCGAAATATCCCCCTCTCTATCTCGCCAACAGATCTACACACCGCCATCTCGTAGCACGGTCTGGATCCATCGTGTAATATCCCCGGTGCTAGTTCTACGCTTGTCTCACTATCATACTATGTTACTAGGCTCGCGCTGGCGTGAGGGGGTAGATAGAGAGTAGACAGAAACATAACTTACCTTCCGACCTCCTGACAAACATCTCAATTAATTTCCGATTCTCGAGAACATACAATTGAATAGCGTAGCCGATCATCCCCTCGCTGGCAGAATGCATGTTCCGAAGAGCACGTAGCAATGCTACTTGTGCCCATTGTTACACACCGAATTCAGGTTCCCAGCTGATAGGTATCTGGGATGATGTAGATGAAGCCACAAGCCACTGGCGACTGGTTTGTGGTTTCATCTATAATACTAGGGCATTTAGTCTGGATTTAGTATGGCGGTTCGATCCGCACAAATAATCTGCCACTTGAACTCCGTGTTCTGGTACCGGCACTTCTTACCGAATACTTGTATATTGCGGTAGATCGGCTCAGCTGTAGCCATTACTAGTCTCGGAGTAGTTCGGCATCATCAGGGATCACTCGCGGTTTGATTCTGAATTTAGTGTGGGGGCGAGAGTGGAGGGCTCTTGTCCCCTGGAACAGCTCCTATTTAGCAAATTCGTGCCTTTATTGCGGCTTGTGTGGTTATTTTCATCCGGGGCCAAAGAAAAGCTAGGTACGATAAGAGCACAGTAGAGCTGAGAGGGGAAGAGGTAGAAGAGGTGTTGAGAAACAAAATCGAGAAATATGATGAGGTTGTGGTGCCGGTGTACGTATGGTCAGCTCAGTTGTAGCCTGGCCGGGGGACGCTCTGGGGGCCATGGCGCCGATGTCTCCAGTCGTGTACCAGACCCAAGCACAAAAGCTCCTCTACCCGTTTGCCTGTGCTCCCCTCTGATGGTACACTTAAGGAGCTCAATATAACCCGATCGCCTACTATTCACATAATGACAAATATTCCACCTCAGTGGGAGCGGGCTAATAGCCACGACTATGAGAATGAGTCTAACTTAGGTGCTCATCTCTTTAATACTCCTTAGCCTCTACCAACTTACATCGAGCGGGAGCCCATTGAAATGAAATACGTGGGATATTGGATACTCAGGGTTCCCACAGCGACCTTTTCTTACATCCAAACTGATAATATCCTGCCCAATCATACAAATTGGTGCTGTTCAAGTGCAGTATGCCTAAACGAATTTTGGATGAACCCTAACCCTACGCCCTTGGTTTTGGAGGGTTTTATCGGTTGCTGCTGCTATGGTGCAAACGCGCACATAACGCCGGTATGACACCTTGCTGGCACCAACTTATCTGCCTAGAGAGGGTGAAATTATATACCCACAAGAAGGCGAAAAAGGTGCCCACTTACAAAGTTATTCCGTCTTCATATGATATATTAACCATTTGCTGTCATATCCTTATGGAGAATACTGGCAGGTGAGGTACTCTGCTGCTGCAAGAAAAAAACCTATGTTTGCTTTTAATGAGTGAAAAAAACTATAAAGCTGCCGTACCCTGTTTTGCCGACAGAGTAGGGTGGGCGAACACCTCGGATACCGGTAGAGTATTCGGCGAAGGGAGATGGGGGGGGGTACAAAAGGCTCCGCTGTTGCCTTATATTTTTCTGGGTAAAAAAACAAAAGCACTTCGCCTTCTTTCGAGCAATTGACTAAATAGGTATTATAACATATCCTTTATCGAGATGGAGGGCAAGGCTACCATTTAGAGCCTTGAAAATATCCTTTCCCTCCTCCCTGACCACCTCCTCTACAACTCCAAGCTTTATGACCAGCCTCAACGATCCCTAATCGTCACAATAGCATTTCCACCTTTATCCATTCTGGTAAGAGGCTGATTCAAACAGGGACAGATTTTACAAACTCGGGCTTATAGTGCTTTTACTATCCGAGTACGTAGGAACGTACCGGTGCTTCACGAGGCCGAACTCAGGGGTTGATCATTTGCACAGAGGTAAAGGGGGGATACAGGATTTGATCAAGCGAGACTCTTTGGAAGGGCAGACTCATCACTGGTATCAGTGATAGGGCCTGGATATCCTAATCCCTACTTTCCGGTAACGGACTGACAGGGAGGGGTACGCCATTGGGTAACTGGGCGTGACCTGGGCATCAAAACTCGTGAACTAGTAAATAGTTCGTGATTACTGGTTTGAAATCCCTCTGATCAGAATAACCTCTTATTAAAAAGTAAGGTCGGGGAAGGACGTTTTGTAGCTGGTTCAAGGCTAACTGCTATTATCCACGTAGCGACCCTGACAGCTTTACGGCGTTAACTTCCCGGCAAAACGTTAATCCATATGACTATTAAAACCTCGGTGGACCTACGAAATCTTCCATGCCGGTAATATAGTGTCTCTACTTTTACCATACGGTTTCCCACGAATGCGATATCCGGCTTCTCCGCCGCCCAATCGCATGCGAATAGCACAAGGAAAACTTACTGGGCATAAACTAGGCCAAACTTTGCCTCTTCTACCAGCACTAGAACATGCTGTCATCAGCGGCATCATGGGAACTCCCCAGGTTGGTGCACAGATGATTATCTGACGAACCTTTGTGCTATTGTCTCGAAAGCTGCGCGACGGAGGATTGCCGATGATTGGAACAGAAAAATCCCTCCCGAACCTAGGGATTATCAAAGCCAACCAACTGATTTAGACGGATTGAATGCACCTACATTCTTAACCGTACCCACGATGAAAGCGGGCGAGTGACGAATAGGGGTTTTTGGCAGGCAAAAGGGAAACCGCCTACGGTAGGGTAACTAAAAATTACCTGTTATCATACTGATCCCTGTTTGTTACTCGCCTACGGTAGTTTCGCCGTTGGTGCTGTACGGTTTGGAATGTAGTTCCATTGGCTGGTCCAAAGTAGTGTCTCTGAGAAATATCTCAGTGACTGGTCAGAGTTCGTCCTAGCATCTCTGGCTAAATTCTGGTTGTGCACCTATGATAGCTAATTGAGTACCAGAAGGCGCCTCCCACGGGTATTCACGGCCACATGAGGGATAAGACTCTGATATGTGGCCCTTGATGCTGCATTCCTCCAGGCTACAGTCCGCCCAAGATTCTCAACCGTGCCCGATAACCGGCCGGAGAAGTGGGGGGAATCCACTTGGTTGCCGTGCCCACTACTTCCCACTCCTTCTCGGTATGTTCTAGCTACCGGCACCTGACCGTGATGGCGGGAACAGAAGTAGTTGGGCGCATAGAAGCGGGTGGATCTTACGATTATGGCAGCAGGGAGGGAGTTTGGGTATCTCAGCATAGAGTGATTGTCTGCTCGGAAGCACACTGTGCGTTAAACTTGTGGGTTTTCTTTGTTTTCGAGTTACTTAATCGCAACGGCCGCAGATCCAGCACTCACTGCTTAGTACGCCCGCTTAGTGATACGGGGTGGGCGGGGTAAGGCAGCGGGAATATCAATAAAATGACTTCCATTCACTTTTTCATAGAAAGTCTGCAAGGGCTCCAAGGGGTAGGAAAACTAACGAAAGGAAGCTGGTGGGACACATATCAGTTAAGCTCTCAGAATTCACCTCACTTGTACAGTACTTGGGGTCAGTAAAAACCGCAGAACTATATCTGCCCTATAATCTCAATGGAGACAAGAGTTATGTTTTCTAATATCCAGCGACCCCCCGAGTACAAGTCTAACCTAAGGTATCACAAAGCCAATGTTCTTATCTGCGGGGCGCATTTTTTTCCTTGCGTTCTTCTGCTTCCTTTTTTCTTTGCAACGCATTCAGATGATTGAACATGTAGGCGAGAGAAAAGGTTTTTATTTCAGCCCTGCAATAAATATTGTAGGGAAAACACACTAATTTAGTGTCCTCAAATATACTATATTTGAAAAAACAGATCCCGTTTAGAATAAATCAAAAACAAACGAAAATGCCCGCTCCAGCCTTCAGGATTTCACCCCCCTTCTTCTGTTGAGCAAGTCGACCGTAACCATCCGACCAAAACCATCCACCGTTTCCCGTGCCTACGATAATTGTCCAACGTTGTTCGTTACCGCCATGGCGAGGTACAAGATATGAGTGGGGCGCCGAATCTCGTGGGGTCTTGATTTATTTATGCTGCGGGGAGATATTAGCTGGCGGGGAAGAGTGAGGGAACACATTGATTTCTTGGCACTTACAGGGCAGCCCTCACAAGTGCACCCTGCACCACAGCCACAAGAACCAGAAGTTGCACAACCGCAGCCACCCATGATGATGATTTGTGTTTGAAGTGGGGAAGTTTCTTTGAAAATTTAAAAGTTTGAAGATTGGATGTGAAGTTGACTAGATTGCTCGCTGCCGCTGGTGAAGACAAGACAGATAGAGGGGGGAAAGAAGGGCCCTTTTATGCTTTTCTCGAGCGGTGCATGTTTGGTTTATTTCTTGCCACTTACCCTACCCCCCAGTATTAGTCTGGTTCGAAATTCCAACGAGACTGGCTTTGTTCAGGTTAGACTCGATGCGCAAATTGTGCGAGGTCAGAAGCGAGAATATCGCTTCGTGACACCATCCCACTTTGAGCTTGGGGCATCGATCATCACTTCCAAGTGGTTATCTACGGGTAGTAGTTACGGTATTCCTTTTCTCTATGCTATCACCGTGAAGTGCCATACGCACTGTACTCGAATACAGCAGATCAACTGCAGAGGATAGTCTATAACTTTCCTACTCGAGTAGAGCCTATTCTCTTCTATCTTAATTTATCATATTCGGCCACACCATCTTAGTACTGTAGCATGAAGGTACTCATATCGCGGCACATCACTACTAAAATGGGAGAAACTTCAATTCGACGATTTGGGTACATTTTTCCCCGCTCGGTATGGTGTTGCCCCCTGATGGTAACTAATCGCCATCGGATGATATTAGCACCGGGTTCAAGCATTAGAACAATGCATCAGCAACGCAGATTTAACTCGACTACTACAAGTAGTTAAAGACGGGAATCTAGGACATAACTTCTCACATACCGGTACTCGAGTAAGACATTTCCGATCGGACTTTATTTTTTGATCTAAGAGCATAGATAGCGATAGAAGCTCAAGAAAACGATCGCGATGTTTTTGCGTTTTCCAGCAGCGTCAGCATCCAACCATGCCGACGACAGAAGGGTTACGATACTTCCATTACTTACGAATATTAGTGACATCTGGTAGCAGCCTATGAAGTTGGAATTGTAAGTTCTCAGCTGACCGAAGGAACCCCCAGCACCATGGCGCAGTTCATACTCAGCAGTTCCCACTGGTTGTGAGTATTAACCTACTATAATTCTCGGAAAGCTTCCGAACACAGGACATCGCCTGTCCGCTACTACCTACCATCGCTGTCTTAGGAGTACAGTACGCTACGCGCCGAATAAACAACCAAACAAAAACCCACAAAATACAATCCATAATGAGACCAAGAGGGAGCGATAGCAACAGTACCCCGCCTCTCCCCTCCTGCCTACTCGAGTAAATAGGCTTGGCAAGGAGATTTCAATTTATGCATGGCGTTAAACTTAGAAGATAGTCTCTCAAGTATGCTCCAAGGATGGTCGGGTTCATCCAATTAGATCGGCTGTTCGCATCTGGCCTTGATGTTTCACCAACGCCCTATCGCAAGCCTTATTATTGGTGCTGCACGCATAAACAATACCGGTATATCTCGATGCCACAGTTGGATCGAAACCACGATAGCAACCTTTGTGGAAGTGAGGTACAAATGTGCAAGAACTGGACGCGAAGCATGCACTGCCGGTACTCCTACAACCCCGCAATCAGAGCCTTTGTTCACTGTCTCACGTTCCCCGTCCTCAGATGGCGAATGACCTGATCCTTTACCCGGAAATACCGTATCACTACCCTCAGATTTTGGGAAAGCGGTAATGGCAAAAAGATCAATACCAGCTAGTTATCAACGTGCGAAGTTTCTAGATTTGATAGGCGTTAGTACTAGTTTTACTAGCGCTTACATACATAAAAAATTGAATACCGGTAGAAGATAAATTCCCGGATGCTGTACGGTAGTCGCCTCTCCGAGTTAAGCGCTGTACAGTACAGTACGTACTCGCGACAGGGGTAAAGTATTGGAACAGACTGGGGGGGGTAAATGTCTGTGCGAGGAACAAAAAAAGAGCAGTTATTTTCCTTCTTAGGTCTCTTGAAATCTGAATGAAGGAAATTTCGCATTGGCCATCTTGACCCCAGTTTGTTCCAATACTTTACCCCTGTCGCGAGTACTCCTTTTGTTTTTGTCTCAACTGCGTTTGCGGTGCTCTCCCCTCCCGTGGTTGAGGGGGGGAATTTCAACGTCCTAGCACATTGATCTTCCGTCACCACAAAATCCTTGACGTTAACAAGGCTCTCCCACGGCCCAAATTCTGATAAGAGGTCATGAAACAGTTATTTGAGGTTGACTAGCCAAATGCATCCCTATCTGTTCCTGCTGGTGGCTTCCTGCCCTTGTATTCGATGCCTCGCACAGCCCCGACTCCCCATGAGGTGCCCCAGTCTCAATCATTGGGTACGATCTCCCCTCCGCTATTTGTGCCGGTATCGTCTATCTAATCCCCACCTCAATAGTCCAATCCACGGCCCGGAATCTTGACATGGTTCCCCAGTTTTGAACCTGGACACGAGGGGTTGCGGCTGTGCTCGAGCAACCCAGGGCACGCGCCGGCGCCCCCAGTGTTCGCAACGGGCCAGACCGGACTGGGAGGACTGGAGGCCGTCCACGCTCGGCCAGGCCGTCCAGATGTGAGGAGGTGGACTAGGCAGTCTGGTCAAGGAAAATGGCCGGACTGGACGGAC
>Ga0307507_10004927_pt1 | contig 22793 bp, 15 predicted proteins | sample 7_EM_MG_FD_207223 | JGI IMG/M metagenome (GOLD analysis project Ga0307507, IMG submission 207223) | Populus trichocarpa ectomycorrhiza microbial communities from riparian zone in the Pacific Northwest, United States - 7_EM | ecosystem: Host-associated > Plants > Roots > Unclassified | place...
AGTCTCTCCCGTCACGCTCGGCATTTTTGGTAGGGATTAAATTTCCTGCTGGATCCCTCTAATTCGCCCATTTCACCCCCCTTCATTCCTCTGCAACACAAAGATCTCTCCAACCCCGAACCTCAGCCCCAAGCGCGGATGACGAGTGCTTTCCCTCACAGATGGCGCCCTCTGATGGCGGCTACTTATCAAAAGGACACCGCCCTTGAGAGTATCACAGAACACAGTAAAGTGGCCCTCTCTCTTACCCATTTAGGGCAAGGTATCGGGGGGTTATTATTGGCTGTTCGATTTTTTTCTTCTTTTCCTTTTTGTACCGTACTTCAGACTGCCCTTCTCTATTGAGAGAAGATGAAGTAGTTCTATCTACCTTGGGCTGTGCCTGGTGCACGGGGGTTGGGGCAGGGGGGCACGATTGGTTCCGAGATCTCTTGGGTCACTCAGAGGGTACTATATCGTAGAACAACTGTAGCAGGAGTACGGTAGCTGAGGGTTCGCCTGGCTTTTCTTTCTGGCTCTTTTCCCATCATCAAAAAAAGAGTCCAAATCGGCTCTTCGTGTTTGTATGGTTACACTAATTAAATTTTGGCTAGCAAAAGCTGGAGCCGCTTCACCCATGCTCACACCCTCAAGACTGGAGAACGCCTTGCACCTGTGATTTTATGCAGAGAATACGGCTATGTATAAATTCGGGGAGATCCTTTCTCTGAACCTTCCCCCCTCCCTCCGGCAGGCAGGGCGTCTGGCCGAGTTTGGCGGAAATGTCTCTCTCACTGTCTGAAACCTCATTCCAATGCGAAGTCACGGGGGACCCCATTCAAACCTCTGCTAGAGACACCCCCGAACCCCCTTCTAAAAAAGGAAGGAAAAAAGGAAAGAAAAAAAAAAGCGGAAAATACCGTCGCGATACTATTCCATCACAGCAAGTCTGTATAAACAATGCCAAAGCCATGACAGGAATGAAACGTGCAAAAGTGAAAGGATTAAGGAAGAAAAAAAAGACCCGGCGAGAATGCCCTCCATTTCTACTGGCCTATCACAGCCTTCCCACTGATATAATATTAGCCGAGCCACTACCGCAGGCAAGTCCAGATTAAGCAACTCGACCGAGGATAAGCTCCTCTTCTCCGACCTTGCACTTGGAGCTTCCAGTTGTGTTGCCTTCGTTACATTCCGACCAACGGACCAGTGGGGATTGGATTGGGTCCAATCTTGATGAGTGGTTGAACGAAGGAAAAGTGGTGCCAGAGCCGCGCAAGGTGCCGGTGAGGTGAATGTTACAGTAAATGCAGGGTAGGAATGTAGGTGGTGTAGGTAGGTATGGTATTGAAGGTATCATAGGTCTAAAGCGGTAGTGCAACTTGTTGTAAGCAGTCATCAGGTCGTAAATGCTGGCTGGTATTTGCATGCAGGGGAACAATCGACCATCAGTCAATCCATCTATTGCATGTGGGCCATGTAGGATGTTTGAATTTAGATACAGAGCGAATTATCAATTTTGGCTGAGTAAGGCGTCACTTGTAGTTTGCTAGTAGAGTGCTGAGGGGGGGGGAGCAAGTAAGGACGTGGGGAAAAGAAGGGAGGGACCCTGTCAAGGCATAGTACCTATCTACCGGTACCCAACAAGCTACCGTAAATATATCTATCATACATCATACCCTCTAGGTCTCCCAGGTCGATCTTGCGCACAAGTATATAACCATACCAGTGCCTCCAATTTCTATTACCCTCCCCCCCCCCCTCCTTTCCTTTCCCCCTCCTTCTCACTCCATCTCCCGGTCACAGCATCGGTTTGAATCTCCTACCATACATCATTGTTCACCAAGAAGCAATGTCCAACACGCGAGAAGATGAAAAAACCCCCGCACACGTGTTCGGCAAAAAGGAAGGAGAGGGTTCCGACCTCGAACATAACAAGTCTGATGATGAACAGGTACCTTATACCGGGTTAGTGGACCAGAAGGAATTCGGACACGTGAGGAGAGGTCTGAAGGCTAGACATGTTCAATTTATCGCCATTGGGGGTATCATTGGGACTGGGTTGTTTGTCGGGTCTGGTGCTGCGCTGGTTCGGGCTGGGCCGTTGAGCATTCTTTTGGCTTATAGTATCGTCGGAACTGTTGTATATTCTTTGATGTTAGCTATTGGAGAGGTGGGTTTTCCTTTCCTTTCCCGTGCCCTTCGGGCTCTCTTTTTTCATTAAGGGGACTGAGCTAATTCGATGTAGATGACCACATGGCTTCCGGTTCCTGGTGGCTTGACAGTTTATGCACACCGGTACGCCGGCTTCTTTCAATGCCTCAGACGAATTATCTAAGGGGTTTTACTGACTGTGAACAACTAGTTACCTAAGTCCCTCATGGGGGTTTGCTATGGGCTGGAACTACTGTTTCGGAGCAGCAATGACAGTTTGCGCCGAAGTATCCGCTGCACTACTACTAATAGAATACTGGACTGAGGATGTAAGTACAGTGTAACAACCCATCGATTGTCTCCTCTACTACTAACACATCAGAAGGTAAACAAAGCTGTATGGATTGTCATAATTCTAGTTGTAATATTCCTGCTCAACATCTTTGGTACCTTAACACGCCCCCGGAGCAAAAGCGTTACTCGGGGCATAACATAGCTAACAGGAACTAGTCGTCGAGGGCTACGGGGAGGCCGAATTCATCTTCGCAAGTGTCAAGATTATAACGATAATTGGCCTCTTATTTTTGGCGGTAATCCTTTTCTTCGGTGGTGGGCCAAGCAAGGATCGCATCGGCTTCAGATACTGGTGAGTTTTACTAAGGAATTTTTGCGCAACTGGACTTCAGGAGGTTGGGCAGCGGGTTGGGTGGTATCCAGCCTTTGTTATCGTTTAATTGCCTGAACGTTAAAGAGCGATTCTGCTCTCTGGAAGACACCCCTTGAACTCGTTGCGCAAGGCTCTGCTATCTGAAATAGTTGCTGAGTGATCTATTGTAGCATCCATGCTAACACTATTTAGGAATAACCCCGGCGCCATGAAAGCCTATCTCGTCCCCGGTAACACAGGGCGATTTTTAGGTTTCTTGAAGTCTTTCGTGAACGCGTTAGTTGAACCTTTCTTGGTTTTTTATTTATTTTTTGCTATATATAGCCTAGAGAGCGATAAGAGAATTGTTCGGGTGTAACTGACATGCTTGGAATAGTTGTTTCGCATTTGGTGGATCAGAAGTTATCTGCGTCGCTGCGAGCGAGACTTTGAACCCTAGGAGAAACATCCCGAAGGCCGTCCGCCGTACTTTCTGGCGTGTGTTGATCTTCTACGTCTTTGGTGTTCTCGCTATTGGTGTCCTGGTATGATTTCCACTGCATTCGGGAGAGATTTCCCTTTTTTGAAAAGAATGACTGGTAATTGTCAAAAAGGTCCCATACAATGACAAAGGACTAACCACCGCTCTCGACAATGGCGCTACCGGAGCTGCAGCTTCCCCATGGGTAGCTGCCATCGTCAACGCCGGAATTGGTACGTTGTGCTTGTTGTTTCCTTTCGGATAGGAGGATTCCGCCCCTCGACTCACATGTATGGAATTAAACAGATGTCCTCCCGAGTATCATTAACGCAGTCATCCTAACTTCCGCCTGGTCCTGTGGTAACAGTTTCATGTATGCGGCCTCCCGCAACCTTTACGCCCTCGCCATCACTGGTCATGCGCCCAAGATCTTTGCCAAATGCAGCAAGAGGGGTATCCCCTACTTCGCCGTTGTGGCTGTTTTCTTAGCCACTATGCTTTCGTTCTTGTTGATGTCCGAGAAGTCTGCCGTTGTATGTTCTGCCGCAATCTCCCGTTGAGGGAGCAGGAAGGAAGAAAGTTGCTAACTTGATTGGTCAGGTCTTTGAGTGGTTCATCAACATCACCACTGTGTCTAGTTTGTTTAATTGGTTGACATTGTTCCTCGCTACTATCCGCTTCCGAAAGGGATATCTCGCGCAAGGAGTGACTCGCACAGATCTGCCATTCCGATCACCTTTAATGCCTTATGCTGCGTACTACGGGTGCGGAATGGTGGCTTTCTTCATTCCTATCAGCGGCTTTGACGTTTTCTTCCCAGAGAAGTGGTCTGTTAAGAACTTTTTCGCGAACGTAGTGTCCCTCCCTCTTAATGGCGTGATTTGACTAGTGGCTTACTTTTCTATTTTTTTCGATAGTACTCTGGCATTCTCCTATTCATGGTCCCCTTCATCTTTCACAAGGTCTGGAAGAGGGATAGTCTTACGCCTCCGGCGACAATGGATATCTGGACTGGTAAGGAAGAAGTCGATATCTATGAACGCGAAAATCCTCCTCCGGAGCCGAAAAATATGTATGATCCAGAGACTTTTTTTTTCCTCTAAAAGAAAAAAAAACGCTCAGCTAACAAGTTTCGCAGTTGGGAGAAGATCTGGTTTGCCATCGCATAGTTTTATGCAGTGCCCTACCTTTGGACATGCAATTCTATTTGGGAAGATACGAGACCTGATGTACTGTACATATTATTATCGCTATTTTTTTGATAAATGCCATTGAAAACTGAGGAGCCCTGGGTAGTTTTCACTCGAGCAACTCTCGTAGATTTGAAGTCGGGGTGAAATCATACACTAAAAGCGCTCTCGACGCTCGCGTCCCAGAATCTCAGCAAAAACTGCAACACACTGAACTTTACAACTTACAAGTCAGGGCCTCCACAGAGCTGCGAAGTACGAGTACCGGTGCTAAAAGATTACAAGGACACTAGAATCTAGGTCCAGGGTAAAAAAGTATTCATCTCATCACTGTTGAACCCCTTCTAATGACAAAGACTGCCAACAGCTTATCACACAACCTCACCCGATTAATTCTCTCTACTCATGGGCCATTATAGAGACCATCGATCCAGCAGAAGGAAATCTCATAGAGCGGGAGAACAGTCAATAATTGTTCTACCCTTGTGATTGTTGTGATAGTTAAAGGATGGGACGAGGGGCTTGGGGGATGTGAACTCGGGAATACATTTAGATTGTATAGATTCCTCAGCAGACCACGCTGAAGTGGATAAAGACTCGATTTGATTACCCCATGGGGAGAGCTCAGCATCCATAGGGACTAATTACCCGTAGTCGGGGATACAACCTGCGGGATCATCAAACAAGAGATGATATTGCTAATCAGGTGTTTTTCAAAGCGAGTGGGTACCTCATCATCTAGGCTAGCTATATTTTTGGCGTTCTCCTCTCCGGTGTAAGTTGCCCCTGAGACGTCCAAACGAGTGAGATCCCGTGAAATCGATAACAGCAAATGGTGCAGCGATCTGCGCGTAAACTGACACGTGTTGTGTAACACAGTTCAGCCTCAGTGGATTTCTTGGCTACCTTGAGTTTTACCAAAGTACGGTACTCAGCTCGCCGGAATTAGTCATAGGTCACGTGGGCTGTGAAGAAGTACCGGTACATTACCTGGAGGATGAGAGCGGGTTCTTGAGGTTGGGAATCTGACTGAAATTGGAGTATCTATTGTGAAAACGAACGGATCTGGAGTGCTTGGAACCGAGGTTCTTGAATGCCGCTCCGATGTTGATGATGGTCGTTGCATCGCACCTAGCACCTAACTGAGCTTCATGTTCGGTGACTTGACTACGGTTCACGTGACCTATGCCTAATTCCGGCGAGCTGAGTACTCGAGTAGTCTTGGCTCGAGCAGCCTGGATCTTTGCCGTTAATGCGGTAAGATCTCGTGTGATTCACTACCAGATTATCACCGCCTCAGTTGACAGGTTAACAGAATGGTGGATATCACCGTGTCAGGAAAGCACTGACTCTTCTTAGGAGCAGCTTTTGTCCCTAGATCGGGGATCAGAGGCTTCCAGAGATAATAAATCGCAAGAGATTTCATTGTACTGGTATCCCAGCCTTCCCTAGCCTCCATCCTCATCCACAATCCCTACTCCCATCGCCACCTCACCCCCGGCACAGCACAAGCAATAATGCCCCTCCTCTCCCTACCAAACGAACTGATCTTGCAAGTGTCCCACATTCAATCCATCCAAGAACTCAACTCCTTCTCCAAGACCAACCGCCGCCTCAACCTCCTCCTAGCTCCCGTCCTAATAGACCGTGTCTACCAACTCTGCGCACGCGATGGAAGATATGCTACCAATACGCTCTATTTAGCAGCAGAATGTAAAGCTGTGTCCGTCGTCCGCGCGCTCCTCGACAAAGGCATCCTCCTCTGTGTACCTGCGAGTGGATGGCTTCTAAACAACATTATCTCAACCCTAGGCCGTCCTGACGCAGTTAAAGTCGCCGTAGAGACATTGTTAGAGTGCGGGGTAGAGGCAGATTCACGCGGGTATAAAGGCTGGACACCCCTAATCCTCGCCTCATTTCGCGGATATGTCGACACCGTCAGATTGCTAGTTTCACACAGGGACGTAAACGTCAATGCCCAAGACGACGACCTGCGTACCTCCCTAGCTATCGCTGCGCAGCGAGGGTACAAGGATGTTGTACAGATACTCTTGTCTCATCCGCTCATCGACGTCAACCTCGCAGATCAAAGCCGTTGCACACCGTTGCATATCACTGCTGGAGGAATGATCCGGGGCGGGGAGGAGATTGTAAAGTTGTTATTAGAAGATACTCGGGTTGATGTGAACGTCGTCAACAATGCCGGCTGGACCCCATTACACATCGCCGCGGCAACTGGTACTGCGGCAGCCGTCCGGCTTCTATGCGATGATCCACGTGTGAACGTGAACGCGCTGAATAAGAGTGGTTGGCCTCCTCTGCAACTCGCTGCGGGGCGCCTTGCCGAAGGCCCCCTACGCGTCCTTCTAGACTGTGAGAAGATCGACGTAAACCTTGCTCGCCCCCTTCACTCTGTTATCCGTGGGCGTAAGGAAGTGCTAGTGAGAATCCTGGTTGCAGATAAGAGGGTTAATGTCAATGCCAGAGACTCAGAGACGGGGGATACACCTTTACATATTGCAGCCTTGCTAAGTTTTGAAGTAGCCGTTATGCTGCTGCTGAGGAGGGGGGATATTGACCTTTCTGCGACGAATGCAGAAGGGAAGACCGTTGGGATGTTGGCGGAGGGGTACTCGCCGAGGATTAGGAAAGTGTTTGGGGATCATGCCATGTTTAAGAGGAAAAGGGTAGATTGAAATATAGTGAGAGCATGATGCTTCGAGAACAAAATGAGATAGAAGTGAGTAGTCTTAGATGGTTTTTGATTGATCGGTAAAAGCCTATCTTTTGTCAGAACTTTCACAAAAACCTTGATGTGGTATAATGATGTGGTATAAAATAGAACGAAATCAGCACCCTCGATATCTGTTCTAAGATTGATTTAACCAATCGTGGGCATAGAACACTTTCACAGTTTAGCTCTTGTTCAATTCTTTTGTTATGTTAGTTCTGGATATCACATACCCAGAGCTGGGGTTATTCAATCAACAGCTCATAACTTATATTACCATTTTTCCGCAACAATATCATGACTGCCTCTGCAGGTGCATGAAACCCCATTATTTCCTCTCTGTTTTCATCGCTCGTCTCAACTCATTGTATCTACTATTTTCACGTAACCAATTCATATCAACCCTCTCTGTGCTATACTCAAGGGAACGCAAAGTAAGCTTAGACTAAGAATATTCAAGTCTACCGTTCCAACGAGCTAAGCCAACTATGGGAAAACGCTATAGAGTGAGTGAGTACTAAATCCTCTATGAATATACCTGCTCACATCCCATGACCATCCCCACGGCTATATAATGAAGTTAACATAATAGCAGCCAAAGAATGCGGAATGTAAACCACGGCATCCAGGCGGGCCTTCTAAGGGACCCGAGCCTTCGTTGGGCTAACCTGGGCTGTTCATGGTGCTAGGTCGGGTTAAAATAGGCCAAACCCAGTTGCCTTATGAACCCACCCAATATTTCTACCATTGTTTTGAAATTTTAGTAATATTTTTGAGCGTCCTAGTTACTATTACTATAAAAACGATAGCCTAAGCATGCGGGATTCTAAAACAGTATTTACTGTTAGTAGAAAGGTGAAAGAGGAAGCTGGTCCAAGTTTGAGATAGCTTGGTGAAAAACTAGACCCAACAGCGGTTACTAATCTTAGATTATCACTCGCTCTGGAGGTTTAAAAGGCTAGAGAATAATATTATGATAAAGTAACCTTAGCTTGAAAATAGCCCTTCTTTTTAGGAATGTTCTACATGTTATTCCTCATCTTCTCTTTTATCCTAGGCAGCACACAAGGACGCAAAAACCATAAGTTTTTCTTGATACTCGTTGCGTTATCTCTAGTCCTCCAGCTGTTCTACAAACACTCAGTCACCTAGCCCCCTCTCAGATCTCTAGCTATATGGACTAGCTCTAGGCCCGGGAGGATCTTAGAAGTATCGGAGGCTTTGTGAAGGGTGACTATCAGCGGTATTGCTCTAAAGATGAACTAGAAATAGACTTAGAAAATCAACTTAACGAAGCCTCCCTCCGAATAGATCTAGAGGCTAGGCACTCGTCTAATTGAATGGGCTGGGGCCTGGGGTTCCTGCTATTATTTAGTTCTAGAACTGAGGTTTTGGTTGGCTAGCTCCACCGAGGTAGAGGTCTACGACTTTCATCATAAGACTAGTAGAAGCAATGATAAAGCCAAACACCTAGAGAACAATTAAGAGCCTAGCCAACAGGCGTTTCCCACCTTGACACCATCTAACAAACACCCCTCCCATAGGGTACAAGTCCCTAAGAATCTATTCCGGTGGGCCCCATCGTCAGAAGTTTTTGCGCAGATGCGGGGATGCGCAGAAACTAACCCCAAGCCAGATACCGGCACTGGTCCCAACTCAAACCAACTCCCGTCGCCGAATTGGAAGCCTCAATATCGTCAAATGATCAACTTCGGTTATGTGGGCAACTAGCTCATCCAAAAAACAAGCTCACAGCGCCACTCCATCTCTAGAAGGTGATTTCATTACCATTTACCATATAAACCCAGTGCCATGGATCTGAACTTGGAGCTCGCCCACCTACTCTGGGCTGTTCTTTTTTTTCTTCGAGAGCTATGACCGCCACGGCCCGGCCACGACCCGGCGGAAGTGACGGTGCCGGTATAGATATGATGGAAAGCAAAGGCACTCATGGAGGCAAACCCCCGAGCATACAGGACCTTTTCCTAGTATTTTTGCCTTATTACATCACAGAGCAGGAAGGTGAGGTTCCTGCAGTATCATCTCAGGGATCATTAATCTAGGTTTAGGCTAGAGGGTTAATGTTACACGATCACTAGTCTTTTTTAGGAGATTTACAATTGACCTCGGTTGCAAAAGTAGGAGTATGATATACTGCAAGTTGCGGTATGGATGAAGCCAGTAATTATCTACTACATCTCCCCCATACAATAGGTCCCGGGTCTATACTCCCTACCCCAGAATAAAACCAGCTATCCCCCTGATAAATCCTTATAATATTATCGTAGTGTTTCATCTCTATACAGTACCAGAAAAGGTTCTCACCCATCGTCTCAGGCCAGAAGTAGCGAGCCTACCCGCCCTCGACAGACGCGTTTCCTAGGAAACAATTACCTAAGAAAAAACTCGGCAATAATCAGTAAGCATGCAGGCCAATCCATGTCTAACCTAACCCGCGGCACCTCCGACAACCGCGACAGGCGCGATCCCAATTGCATCAATCTAAGGCTCAGTGAGGCTTCGATACTGTATTTACATCGCACAGGAGTCGGGGTTTAATGCAGACATTACCAAGGGCTACCTGCTGGCGGTTGGTAGTCCGTTACGAGTGATGCACTGTGACCATAAGTAATGTTCAATATCGCCAGTGAGCTCCGAATTTATAGAGCATTACCTAGTATATCGCTGTGATTCTTGGATCATCCTACGAGATTTCCCGTGATATAGGTCACTCGTTGAGGTTGGGAAGCGCAGAAAGCTCCGCAAAAACCGCCCATATTAACTCGTTCGGCAGAGAACGGCCACCACCAGAATACCGGTACCATTAAAGTCCAAGCAGTTGGTAATGCTGCACAAGCTCTTCTAACCCTATAGCTTGGTTGTCTATTGTCTAAGGACACTATATGCAAATCAGCGGGCACAAGCCCTTCGGGAGCACCGCCCCTGGGTCTAGGTTCCCCTTGGTGCACTGTATCCCTCGCTGAATATGGGTACGGTTACTCTTTTCTCTGCGTAATCCTTGGTACAGCGTAGGCCCTGCGCAATAAATTATGATACTTCTAGTAAACCGAGTATTTTCCTCCTTATACCATACCCTCAACAGTATACTTCCAAACAGTTATATTTTTCCTCTGGGTCGGCGGTGTAGGGAGAGCAATCGATCGTGCTGCAGTAGTTAGAATGCCGCCCTAGCAGGTAGTGGTTTTATGAGTACTATAAGGGGAGGATTAGGTCTATAGGGTTTGCTGTTAATACCCACGTTTACATATGTAGTCGTATTACAGTTAGCATTCCATAGAGTTCGAATAGGTGACCGTTGTTAGGATAAAAGGTTTTCAGAGAGCGGTTTTCCCCAGCCAGCCTCTTAGGATAACGAAGAGAGACGAGAAGGACAATGAGATCTCTTGGCGAGAAGGGAGCTAATAAACGCCAACACAGCTCGCGACGGGAATTGATTTGATTTTCTTTCTTCTTTTGCTCCTTTTACTTGTGCGATCCCGTGCGACCCTGTGTGAACTTTTACCAAGCTACACCGATCGCTCCAGCTGTGAACATTCGACCGAAAAGAAAACCCGAACTACTTTTTTGACCGTTTACGAAACCACCGTTGGCTTACCCCGCTGTTCCCATAAGAGGGCAGATTTGGTTCCTTCAGTAACTTACTTCACTTGCCGACCCTAGAAGTGAGCGGAAGTCTTGACCTTTCCTAGACCTAAATCCTGCCGGGGCTTCCGGATACCTCCGGGATCGGCAAGTATAAGAAGAAGGCCACCACGGAGGACTAAACGGGGCATTGTAAAACGAAAATATATGAAGATAAACACCCTCTCGGCACTTATAGAAATCTCGTGAAAACATGCTTATCGGGGAAGATAAATCTCGGCAACTTTTTTCTAACAATAAATAACCTTCACTTTCCCCCAGAGTACTTGTATCCCTTTGAGATACCCTACGTCGGAAAATTCACTGCCCCGGCAAAGCAAATAGTACCGGTATTGGGGTTGAGAACCGCAGAGAGCGGCGGCACTCTCTCCTCCTTAGCCATTTGAGTTGACTCAAGTCACGGGAAAAAGGGTGAAAGAAGAGAAGAACACTCCCTTCAGTACGCCAAATATGCAATGGGAATCATCCCATTTTTTCGGTTTTCTCTTCAAAAAAAAAAAAAAAGCAGAATCCCCAATTGGGACTACTGCCGGGCTCCAGGTTCTTTCAATCATAGGTCGGAACTGCTACGAGGTCTGGATCCAGCGTGCTAAGTTTGGCCGGAGGGGTCCCTCTCATGATGTGCCGGACCGCCGCTGAAGAGTGCCAACACCGCCTACGGCGGATAATCTGAATCAAAGCTGCTACCCAGACCCTACAGTGATAGTCTCCCGCAGTGAGGATGTTCGGCCCAGCCGTGCGACCCCCCCAAGTTGATAGTCAGCCAGCGACCGATTAACCACCCCACTAACGCCCCCACTACTGGTAGGAGGCCCAGAAGGTAGGCATGCACAGTGTATGGCTGGTTTATTGGCAACCTATTGGAAGTTGAGAGATGGGAGGTAGGGATAACACGACTCTTTTTTGAGAAGAATTGGGCCTAAGTTGGTGGCTTGGAGGGGGGAAGAGAGGATTGGGGGAGGGGACAAGCTAGGAGAAGGATCCAAATTAACACTAGCACGTCTTCTTAAAGCTCGAGTTTTTATTTGTTATAAAATAGATTATTGTCGGTAGTGCAAAAGATTGCTCCCAGAGTACGGCCACAATTTAAGTCATCACATATGCCCAGGACGGCACTTTGCAAAAGCCAGCCTGTAGAGCACAGGTGCTCACTCGGACCCCGTAACAGACTCGTCGTGTGGGATGTTTAGGACTTGCTGCCAGGCGGATCCCTTCTGCGTCGTAACTACAAAGATAAGGAATAGGATGGATGAAGGTTCCAAAATTTACTCTATCAATGATATATACAAAAGACACATAAGTTAAGACCTATTGTAACTGCGGCTAGATACATTTGGCGTTCTTGATTGACCTCAACCCTAAGGAATGTACATACAAACGAGATACCTATTGTATAGAGACTATAACGCCAAGCTAGGTGATATCTTGGCTCTTACTCAAAAGAGAATATCAATACATAATATACTTTGGCTTAAGTGACTTTGGCCCCATGTGAGCAACTTTCCTACCACGGCCCAAAAGGTGTTATCATACTATGATCTGATGTGACAGGTTTAGCCAAGCGATGCCCTGCGTACCGTAGCTGAGCCCTGCCCTTAGGCAACTCACACTTATGTACTGTGCTCCAGACAGCAAACTACTAGGCCACTTCTTGCCGCCTTATGCCACGGTTGCTTCACCGCCGTACCATACTATCCTACACCCGCGCACCTATTTCAGCAAAAGAAACAACTAAATCCACTATTACATTCATTCCTATATAATGCAGACATTACGAAACGCAGTTTTTCATTACATCTCAAGACTAGAATACTTTCTAGTGATTCTGAGTAAGAAGCACAAATGCCATGATTAACTACACATGGGATCTATCTCCACGAGACTGCCAACACATTTTTTGCGTAATTAATTCCACCGCTACACTTGGGGGGTGCAATTGGCACGTAGGTATGTGCCGAAAATGAGTTAGTTTCAAAACTAACAACAAAACACTAAAGAGAGGTAGCATGAATCTACAAAAATGGTTATCGACTAGATCCGAACTAAATAGCTAGTTTCTTACTCGGAATCTAACAAACAGGGCCTAGAATTGCTTTATGGAACCCTGATTTGCAATGCTACATTCCAATTGTGTTACGGTAAAACCATATAAATAACTAAGTTATTGTTCTATATTACCTCCAGCCACGATCAGCAAGAGGATAGTGAACCCCCCAGCCAAGGACCCCAGAGTTCAGGGATATGCTTGAAAGATACGCGAATATAGAAACAACAGATAAAGATAAGAAACAGGGATAGGAGCGGTTAGGAATAGAAAACTCTGGGGAAAGTGTGCGAGAAGCCTATTCTCATGTATCTATTGGCGGCTACTAAGGATTACGAGCAACACTCTATCAATTTACACAGCAGACCAAGTATAGAAAATATACGGAAATCAACCGTTACTACACGTCTAGTGGAAACAACTTGCACCGACAAAAACAAACCCCAAGATACGAAGTATCCTAAAAGGACATGACATCACATGTTCTTGCGTCAAGAACAGAATTTCCGAGTTTCACTTCTATTAAATCACCCTATTCAGTGTAAAGATGTGCTCATTGCTCAATCGCACAGCAAATGAGTTCAAAATTTCTTACGTATAGGAACTCCTGAAATTATTCTCTTACGACTGCACATGTCTCCTACTCTTCCCATACTATCACTACACATCCTACGTTTGATACCATGCCGAACTTCGCCATGCACGCCACGAAACAAAGCCACCACACCCCTTCCTTTCCCTTCCTAGAAACAACCTTACCTCACCCCATCAATAGCACAAAATCTCACTCGCATCCACCCCTACCCTACACATCCATAGTAAACCCCCACGGCGGGGGCTTACATTCTAAACTCCAATCATGCTCCCGCCTTGAACAAGATCGGCAACGATTACTACATCTCTCTCAGATATCTTGGCGCTATACGCGCCCAGAGCATATGAAGAGATTGGTTTGGCTCGAAGCTCGGTAACTTCCTAGCTAGCCCAATCCCTTTCGTTTGGGCAACTCTCCCGATTCTTAAGGGGTTTTTAGAACGCTTACTTAGTTTTCGGGAGCAGCCGGTATTACTGTGCTTGCCGTAAGGCAGGGTATTAGTGTAGGGTAGCGCAGGTGGGGGTGTTGTTTATCGCGTGTAGCTAGATGTAGGACGTTAGAGGCGCTAGGGGGTTGGTTATTAGTGGATGGTAAATAGGTCAGCACTTAAGACGAAGAGTGTAGATGGGAGAATACGATAGATTTATGGTGGAATCAAAACGCGGCTGTTGGTTCTTGCGTAAAAATTTTATGGCCCGTCTATCTAGAGGTTCGGTAGTAATACCCAACTGCACTCCACGATGCAAGTGCAATACATGCTGTACCGTATTTTAGATTACCGTGTTTTAGGTATAGAAAAGGGTATATCGACAGTTCACACCGCAACGTTTACCTTGCGAGCTACCCCGAGGACGATGGTTATCGCCCGTGTGGTTGTATAAGCTAAGGCGTAACGGAGGTGCTATAGTATCGCAGAGCACATTACGTACCCAAGCCAAAACTAGATACTGGTCACACCTACCAGGCAGGTAGGTAGGACGGACAGGAGAGCGATAGGAACCCCGTATCGAATAGACATTATCATCAAACCTGACATAATTGCCATCCACACGTCCCTCTCACCCACTAATACTAATCCCCGAGACAACACACCTTCCTCAATCACTGAAACACACAAAGACCGTATCATAGAACGAGTGACACACAATGACCGCACGTGCTATGTTCATCCCTTCTCTCCCTTCACCCTCCATCACCAAAAGGTAATGCCCCCCAACATCGAGTGGGGGAATATGGCTATTACTACCTCCCTATCTAATCCGATAAAGAATCTCCTTCCAGCAAAATACTATCCACCCCACAAACAAAGGGATGCAGGTGCTCAATCACGAGCAAACTTCCCACATGAAAAATTTCGCCTATTTTATTTTGAGAAGTAGTCTGTCTGTCATTCTGGCACGTACCCGTCCGCAATCTAGCCTCTTGTTTTAAAAGAAACAAAAAAAAACTTTTTTTTAGTGATTCCGTATCAAATGGGATCATATGGTTGAGGTGGTATGTATCCGCTTGCTATGGCAGTTCCCTAGCGCGGCTCGGTCACTGGGCGGCGCCCCCACCTAGGTACGGGACAGCTGTGGCCGTAGGGGTAGATCGTGGGCCCGGGATATTCCATGGTCGGCCTACTGCCAGCTACTGTGCTGTAGCGCCATTCCTGGAGGGCCGTGGTCTCAAGCGCTCTCTTTCCCCCTTGTTTTCTCTTATAGAAGAAGGAAAGGGAGAAGAAAGTTTCTATCACATTGCGATTTGGCGATGAGCGAGACACGAGTAATGTCTAGGCAGCTTAGTAGTAGGTGAGTCCTTCATACTAAACTGTGCAACCACTAAGGTGGAGTGATGTATCTTGAAGCCAGAAAAATGTCTCTAACACAAGTGCCATGCGAATGCCAATATTCGCTGACCCAGTACGAGATATCCAGAAGCGGGGGAAGGGAGGATGGGATTTGATAGATGTAATCCTATCTGACAGCTGTTAAGGCATGATAGTTAGTTTGGGGCACGGCTGGCAGAAGGGTCCTGACTGTTGTTTCGTGGATTTTTCCCGCTGTGCGGGTTTTCTTGTTTGTGTGCATTTTCATGTTCGTGTGCGCTCTCTGCCTCTATTTAGTCTACGATATGTGTTGACATCAGGTCAGGTTGCTGCTACTTATATCAGGATTGGCATTAGAACATAGATGAATGGAGGACAGCACTACCTCCGCATACTACTTGTATGATATTACGGTACATATTGAAGAAAACCAAGTAAACAAATATCTCCGCCAGCCTGGTCCTGGAAGACTAATATCTGAGGTAATATGTAATCTCCAAAAAGCAAATATCGCGGCGGTTACGTTAGATCTTTCTATGATATGATGCCATTCACTTGCCTCCTCCCCCGCTCTGCTACTCCTCTCCTACCCTCCCCAACAGATCAGTCGTACGAATGAAGTTCTCTCCCTCCGAATTGTTTACGATCCACTTTGCACTCAGCACACCCAAGCTTCAATCGAGAAGTTCGAAAAGCAAAAACAAATTCCGGCGACTAACTTAAGATCTACTTCCCGAGCCGGAGTCCGCATCCAGCCTGAACCTCGTAAACCCTCTGTCGCAAACCAAATACGTCACAACACAACTACCATAATCAGCAGATCGTCGTCACAATAAATTCAAAAAAAATTAGTACAAGTATATGACCCTACGTAGACCTAATTTTTAGATCCAAGGCCCATTATTGCGGGTAGCCCGTGTCATAAGAGTTTCCTAAGTTTGCTATGGGCAGGGATTTTGCGACCCGAGAAGGATTAGCGCTCCCCTGACACAGCATAAGATCAGCGCTCAGGGCCTAGCGGATCTCATTAACTGGTGTTCGCGATTCCGTTAACTTATCCAACTAAACCTAGCCGATAGGCTAATTTCCGCCGACAATCTGACACTAGATTCCACGTTTCCTGCTGGTAAATTTCTCACAGATACCATGAATTTAGTCGGTTAACCTTAAGTTAGATAATTACTCCACGACTTTTTACCGGACATTATACAAGTACTAGTACTGTACTTCTACTCGAGTACCAGTGCTCGGGCTAACTTAGCTGCGGGGGCAAGAGTGCGGTACCCCATGGGGAAGGGAACTACCAACAACTGACTATTACCGGTACAGTAGAGACGATCGCTGCCGATAATGATAGGGCTCTGTACCCGAGAAATCTATTAACCGAGAAGTTAACAAGTCACATCATAATACCGGTAGACTAAATTTCCCAACACCATAGCCCCCTCCTTGGCAAGCATCCCGGGACGTGACAGGGGTTTTTTTGGTTTTTTTCTCGGATACAGCCAGAACGACATTTACCATCGTGTCTTATTTCCACGCGAGGGAGAGCACGGTGCGCAGTGTTTCATACGATAAACGCGCAAAGTTTCTTGGTACCAGTAGGTTAATGTACTCTACTAAACTGTAGTGCACCACGTATGAGCGTTGAAACTAGGGAATTTCGAATTAGTCCTCTCTTCCTTTTCAAGCAGGGTTTGGATGGATGTTCAGAGTTCTGGATCAAACAGTGCCTGGGCTGTAAATAGCCTTTCTCCCCTGGGTACGGAGAGTAGGGGGTTAGTGGAAAGGATTCAGCACAAAGGTCAACCAGACGGAGAGACGGAAAAAGATGAAAATTTTAGGGCCAAATTCATTTCTTCCAAACCCCTTAAGCAAGATCAATCAAGTCGACCGCCGGAAAGTCTACTAAGTTAGCCAACGAGAATTTAGGTAAAGCAAACCCTTCTAAAACTTCGTGACAAGCACTTGATCAGCCAAGCCCAGCCAAGCTAAACCACGATCATAAAAATCTAGTCACAGCTGGGGATTCGACACGATACTGTACTACGAGTACAAGTACTATACTCGTACAATACTGCACCGAGGTCACCCATGACTTCCCCAAGCCGAAATTCAACAAAAAAGCACTCGAGGGCACGAATATCATATCCTGTTTGAGTATCCGGATCAACCGAGCAAACTGAGCGAAGTGAAAGTACTTCCATTCCGATGAACCCCCCTCCGAGATCCGAAGGTTTTACGCCATCGCTCGGACGACAGGGCCTCTATCGCTATGATACTGCTTGTGGGAAACTACGGACAAGCAGACCCGTATGCCCCCCCGTCCCAGCGAGCGAGTTCCGCCTCGGCGGGGTCGCATGACACTGGCATCTGCAGGTACAGTGTAACCAGGAAAGGTATATATATGCTTTCATCCCCCGTACTTGTACTAGTACTGGTACAGCACGCGACACGGTGTTATGGTGTCAAAACCAAAAAGGGAAAGTAAAATAAGAAAAAAGGCAAAAAGGGGAGGATGAAAAAGGGGAAAAAACCCCCTATAATGAAGAACCCCCTGTAAACTATAATAGCCGAAAGTAAAGTGGGGTAAGAATAATCCCCTATTCGAGCACAATTACTTCCAAAGGATTGAGGCAAAGGAGAGTTGGCATTCGTTGACATTGACTTCAATAGGCGGGCGGGTAGCTGTTAGACTATCACTTGATACTGTGCTACAACAGTGGCAGCAGGTAAGCAACACGATAGGCTCTGCTGGTATATCAACAGGATTACCGGGGTATCATACAAGTATAATACAGCACTAAACGGTTTTAACTCATAACCACGATTGCACTTGAGTCGCCTTTTCCCCCTCGTTTCGATTCCGGGATAGGGTGCTCGTACTCTAGAGCGATGTGGGGCGGGTCCTGTGCTGTAGACTACAGTATCATACTTGAAGGGGAGCACCAGTATCGTATTAGGTTCTAGTATCGTATTGGTTTGGTCCGGCCCGGAGTTAGTGCTTGAGCGTTACTCTGCGAGGTTTTCTGGAGAAACGCTTCGTAAATTCTGTTTCTTGCTTTTCTCTTCTCCAGAAAACCATTTTTGTAACTTGAGGGACCCTTTTTTTCTTTTCCTTTTTCTCGGGCTTTCTAGCTTGAAAATCTCAACAAATGTCCGAAGGTTTGGTTGTTGCTCCCCAAACTGAGGTTCTAATGTCACACCGGGTTTTTTGCGCGGGAGCGTCTAAGCTAACAGACAATTCCTAGGGCTGTGAATGCTGGGGGGCAGTCAAGCTAATAAACACTAAAAAAAATAAAAAAATCGGGGGTTGTTTCCCGGAGGCGGCATCAGTTTCTGGGAATCGCATTACCCGCTGCTTTCTTGGCAAGCTATATACATTTATTCCACTGCGGTACTGGTAGGTCGTTAGATTTGAAAAAGCTGAGTGTAACTAGAGCACTTGTCCCAAGAAGCATTCGAAAACAAGGATCGAGGATTTGTATGGGCGCTCAGGTGGACCTTAATATTTTGTAATATATTTTGTAATGCCTGTTTTCGGATGCCTCTTGCCGGGATAGTACTTATACCGTAAGGAGGTAATACCATCTTGTAGGGGTAGATGCGAAATACCGGTAGGCCCTGGAGACAGCTCCCGACAATTCCCTTCCGAGACGGTCTTGTCAGCAGTCAGTTAGCCATTCCAGGGAAAAAGAAAAGAAAAGAAAAAAAGAAACGAACTTTACATTGTGCTTGTAGTTGGAGCTGAACTTAGGGAGAAGGGGGCTTGGGGGGCTTTGGGGGGTGGAATTGGCATTTTGCGATTTACCTGATTAATTCAGGATGGGTGGGGATTCCATCCGGGGAGTGAGTGCCACGATCGAGGTTGATTTACTTTTTCTTTTCATTTTATGTTTTTCTGCTCTCTGGCAGCGCGGACACAGAGTTGAGGTCTGTAAGGACCTTTCGTTTTTGTTTGTTTTTGTGTTTTGACCTCCCTGGGGTTCAGCGTGGCGTAGGGCAGTTGGATAAAAGAAGCGATACGTTCCCGTGATAGGCGAAAGAGGATATTCTTGCTGTGACAGTGGCTTGAGTAAGGTCCAGGACTGTGTGGTGCTTTGAGTAAGTCTTAATATCCCGATACTCGCTTCCTAATCTAAATGGCTATCAGTAATTACCTCCTACCGGCATGCGAACCACGCAGGACCAGAAACATGCAGTTCTGAAAACAGACTGTGGTTGGAACAGGCGGGGCTGAAAACACATACCGGTAGGTTGGAACTGAACGTCTGCTATTGTCATTATCATAGAAAAAGTCCTCTCCGCTGACCAGAGAGCGGCGGCGGAGACTCAAGCCTCCAAAAAGCCACCAACAAGGCTAGGAATTTCCAGAGCTCCACAGCCGCCGCTCTGTTTGCTTTTGAAGGCCCCAACGACATAAATGCGCTCTTCTTAGTCTAGCAAATGGCTAGCCCCCCACGCTCTCTCTACTGACCCGAGTTGAATTGAATTAACAGGACTTTTTCTCATGATAAGACTTAAAGCTATCATTCCCAGCTGCCCATTCCAAAAGTAAATTATCTGTAAATCTTGGCATTTCCTACCGTAGGCCTAGACCACGCTAAGATTTCCCAATACTGTTACATTTAGAATGGGCAAGCGTGGTCAAAGCTTCTCGACGAACTCAAAATAGTAACGGATTGCATCAAATGACGAGCAAAAATGTGAAGAACAAAGATGTGAAGTGAAGTTGCAAAACTAGGAGTAATTGAGACGCTATCATTAGCCACGAAGAACCTCAGTATAAACCACATCTTTACACAATTGTAATCAAATACCATAGTGCTATTCACCGATAAAGTTGATGATTGATATTACCGTTGCGAGACTCGCAATACCAGTAGTAGAATTGTCTGCGAGTATTGCTTATTTTAAAATGTATTGCCGGATTGTGTGCTCCATACAATACTATCTATCAACCCTATAAGCTTCTCTTGTTGTCTGTAACTCTCCATTTATTTTCCTATTAGATTTTTGTACCCTTCCATTCACACTTTTTTCTCCAGCTCTGAAAAATAGCCGCGACCTAGCTCTGCAACCACATAGGCCAAAAGCTCCACCAATAAGGAGGGGTAAAATGCATCTTCCGCACTGCATTGCATCTACTGACTTTCTGGTTATTTTTATTTTTTATTTCGTGCATCTCTCGTGGTGTTTCCCTGTCCGGCGTTTTTCCGTTTTTTACGTGTTCATTCACAGGGGTGTCAACTGTTTTTCTTTTCTTTTTTGGTAAACCTTCCAATTGCTCAAGGATACAGGAGGGATCAATTGTTATAATAGTAAGCATAATAGTACAAGTACCATCCGAGTACCGGCACCGTAGACCATCTTGAGTCTGTAATTAAAGCGGGTTTTGGGCAAAGCAACTCTCCTCATCTCCTCCTCATCCCACAGGAACAGTGCCTCATCCACGCGACAGTGGCCGATACGGTACCGTACCCAAATATACCGTACGATGCGGTATTGACCATAATTAACCGCTCCTGTGAGTCTGCCTGTCTTGAGAAATAAATCTGAAAAAAAGAAAAGAGGAGAAAAAACATATTTCCCCACCCCCTTCACGCCGCAGGCGAGCAATGTGGAACACCAACGATTAGAGAAACGTAGCAACGGCATCATTCAATTGGCTAAAGTCGCGACGAGAGATCACCACATCCGAACTCCCGACATCGGGTTTCTGTACCATCGTGGCACGAGGGGGTTTTTCTGAGACCTTTCAAACCGCCTGTCCTCTTGCCACTGCCCAAACAGTTTGCGAAAGTAGTCTGACAGGCCTATCGATATCACAGCCCTATGTCTTAAAAAGCAAGGGAAAGGGTTGAGATAAATAAACACAAACTCCCTTCCACAAAGTGAACGAATTTAGGCGCAGCCTCGGTGTTGGATGGCATCACGAGACTTTTTTCTTTTCTTTTTTAAATTTCTTCTGCTTCCACTGCGTCCGGTCTTTTTGTTTTTTTCTTTTCTTTTTTTTCCGACATTCGAGCAATGCCGTTACGCGGCGGAGGGAAGGGAGGAGAATGGCGGGGAAGATGCTATGGTAAAGGCATCATATCAGGATTTAATGGAGTGCCGTGTAGGATATAGGAGTCGGGTTGTGCTACGCTTATCATACGATTTTAATCCTCTAGCCAGCGATAGAAGAGGGCAGGAATGGAATTGACAGCGGTGGTGGTGGTGGAAGTGATAGTGGTGTTATTGTTGGCGCCGTATCATGTTGAAGAAGCTGTAGGGAAGTAAGCTTGAGGAAGCTACTTATATAGAAACTCCGTCTGATGCCGATGATAGTAAATGTGTAGGAGAGTTAGTAACGGGGGTTTGCTTTTTGAAGGGAAGTCATTGCTTTTTACGGGGGGATGTATGGGAAAGGCAGCTGTGGGAGAATGAAATACCGGTATGGTGCGAGAATGTGAGAAGGGTGAGTCCGTCACCCATGTTCACACCGTGAGCAACCAACTCACTGGAGTAATCATAAAAACAAACCCCTCAATCCTCGGTCGCAGAAGCCACAGAATCCGCAAAAGATTGTGGATTGGTGTTGTGGCTTGCGTGTGGAAATGAATTTGAATGAGGGTGTGAACGGGGGAGATGAGCTCGCCCTTCTCAGCTTCTCGCACCATACGGCAGCCTGCTTTCTCTGGTCTGGTGATGGTGGCAGATACTGATGTACTGAGTATCGGCTACATACCAGTTCGAGGCATTACTGTACTCGAGTACTAAATGGTGGAATCTGCATCTTTCACGAGGAGCGGACTTAGCATTCTTAAGCCAGGTCAATATCTAAATTAATACAGGCCAGGTACTTGCCCATTAAAAAATTCATGCGGCGGGCCTCTGGCTCGGCGCCAGGCAGTCAAGTATCTATGTATTATAGGAACAGAACTCGATATCTGGGGAGCGGATAACCCCCTCCCCACCATTCCATCATATACCATCAATCCCAGCCCACACATCACTCCTTCACCCATACTATACTCGTACACCACGCCCTGCGCTCCGTCGTCACAGGCGATACTTCCAACCAACCATCCCCTCCCTATCCCAAACATCAATGCTAAAACAGTCCTGGCAGAAACAACAATAAAAGTCCTCCCCATACGGTAGAGCACCGTACAGTATATCTAGCAAGTACCATAGATTAGCATCCTACAAAACCCTATCAGGTGTGTCGCACACACACAGCATGGATTAAGCGTCTCCCAAGGCTCAAAAAAAATTGCACTTCTGTAGAACCCCCAAGAAGGGTTTGCTGACCCTGATCCATCCGCCCATCCATCCATCTCACTCCTATGCCTCCATCCCTCCCAAGTCCAGGTTTAAGCATCCTTTGTTTAAAGAGCCATGCATCGCCCACCTACCCCCCCCCCCTCCCCCCGTAGCTGGTTTGCAGATCCAAATAATAAAACTCCCCGCGAAATTGGGAAATCTTCCATCATTCACTTTCCCTTCATTTACGTCCTT
>Ga0307507_10004928_pt1 | contig 22790 bp, 7 predicted proteins | sample 7_EM_MG_FD_207223 | JGI IMG/M metagenome (GOLD analysis project Ga0307507, IMG submission 207223) | Populus trichocarpa ectomycorrhiza microbial communities from riparian zone in the Pacific Northwest, United States - 7_EM | ecosystem: Host-associated > Plants > Roots > Unclassified | place...
CCCCCCCGGGTGATACCGACACTGATCAGTGATATCACAGATCAGAATCCGGTGTTATTACGAAGAGAGACAACACGCGATCGCTCCTACCAAGGCCCGTCGATCTCGTCGCGTTTGCTAAGGAGAAAGAAAGGGGTAGTAAAGGTCGGGCTATCTATCGGGCCGTAGGTGGTTAGGTGACCTACACTACGCCATACGGGCCCTACCGCATACGCTCCACGCCATTTATCTAGTGACGATATTTACAACCCCTACTCGTACAGACAATAGGACTTTATTATTAAGTTACTAAGGTTAAAAGATCCTATTATAGGACAAGATTATAATACGATCTTAGTAGTAGTAGACAAGCTTATAAAGTGGGGATACTTTATAGCGTGCACAGAAGAAATATTAGTAGAAGATATTGCTAGAATCTATATTAAGGAAGTGTTTATAAGATATGAAGCACTAAGCAAGATTATATTAGACAGAGATCTAAGATTTATAGTAGCATTCTAGGAGGTATTCTTAGCGGAATAAGGAGTTCGCGCAGTAACCTTAATGGCGTATTATCCGCAGACGGACGGATAAATAGAAAGACTAAACTAGACACTAGAACAGTATCTAAGGCACTATATTAATTATGCACAAAATAATTAGTTATTATTATTACCAGTTATACGGTTTATATATAATATAACACTATAAGAAGGAATGGGAATATTACTATTTAAGGCAAACTACGGGTATAAGCTAAGGTTATCGTTATCGCTATAATAAGTAAAGAAGACAAGTAGCACAGCTAAAGAAAGAATAGAGATTTTAATAAATCTTTATATAGACCTTAAGGAAACAGCTAAACTAGTATAAGAGTAAATAAAAAGGTACTATAATGCTAAAAGATCTAAGGGACCAGATCTTAAGGAGGGAGATAAAGTATAGCTACTATATAAAAATTTTAAGAGTTAATAACTAAGCAAAAAGTTAGACTATGTTAGACTAGGACCTTTTGAAATTACACAGAGAATTTTATTAGTTATATTTAAGTTAAACCTACTAGCTAAAATGAAAATTTACCCTATATAGTACGTCGTAATGCTAAAACTAGTATATAGGAATGTTAAACTACTAGTTTATAAGGTAGATACGTATAGAGGGTAAAAAGAGGATAAATATTAAGTTTCGAAAATTGTTAGTTACGAGGATGTAGATAATGAAATATAGTATAAAGTAAAGTAGATAGGCTATAGTGAGACTACCTAGGAACTACTAAGCAACCTAAAAAACGCTATAGAAAAGGTATAGGAGTATTAGAAGAAAGTAGGTTAGATAGCATTAATAAAGAAGGATTGCTAAAGAATAAGTTACCTAAGGGGGACCTAAGAGGAGCAATTGCTAAGCTACTTGGAGTTGTTTCCCTCGTAGGAGGAAGGTCCGTTCTTTTATTACCCAGTTTAGATAAACCCTATTAAATAAGCTTCCACTCCTTAAAACAAACCTTCTTATAAACACATTTAAGGCGTTAAAGACGAGCATAAGCTAGACGCTAGGCTTTAAGGACACGTGCGGATTCTTCTAAGATATATTAAACCTTAAGCAGCGCGGAAGCTAGCTTACTATTAAGTTTCTTAGCGGTAGATTAAATATAAGACCCTATAATAAGTTACTTAGGGAACCTAAAGACTGTTAAGAGTTATGGGACGTGTATACTTAGCGTTAAAGACGGAGCAAACGTTATAGGACGATTAAATGTTTGCTTTAGTGCACTTTAAGTAAGAGGAAGGTTGTTAAGACAAAGGACTCGCTAGCGCGATATAGACTAACCCCTCTTTCACATAATAAGAATATAGAGACGGCATTATCTTACCCAGAGATAGTATTATAGCAACGGTGCGAGACTAATAGGCTATAGAAGAAGAAGATGCTTTAGGCATAATAAGTAAGAATATTAACCAGATTAATTAAACGGATATTACACCTCTAGTGGACGACTTGGAGATATTAGGAATCTTTAAGGACGAAGATGGAGAGGAGGGAGATGGTATTACGGACAGCTTAAGTACAATATTACGACTACTTAGAGAAGAGTCGGCGGAAGCTAGTTGGTTAATATAGGCACGGTCCAAAATGGATCTGGTGGAACTATGTGACAAGAAATAGTAGCCGAGGTTATGTAATATAATCTATATAATCTGTATAATCTATATAATCTGTATAATCTATATAATCTGTATAATCTATATAATCTGTAACAGAGTAGATAGAGCATACGTACCTTACGGAGCGAAGGGATTTCTTAGGCGTATGGTTATATATTTAAAGGACCACAGTCCCTACCTAGATAGTTCTCTCTTTATAGTAAATCTTAGATTATAATTAGAGTTAATCTGTTGGGCAACTACTCTACCAGTTGTTATTATATTGTTGACTTGTTTATATCTATATACCCAGCCCAATAACAGGACCTATCGTAGTTCTTACTACAAGGTTCCGTTACAATTTATAACCTATTTATTTAACTAAAACCCTTACTACCTAACTATTACTAAACTCCGCCAACTCTACTGCCGCTTTAGATATTTATTAGTAGATAAGCTATATAAGGTATTAAAATGCTTTGGCTATAACAATATTAATAAGTAGGTTATTAATTATCTTACTAAGTACTGCTCCTACTATTAGAAATATAGTAAATTCCCTAAATAGTTTAAGTTTATATTATAAGAAGACTAAGAGTCTAACTTTAACTATTCTATTTTTATTAATATTATATATATTAATAGAAGCCCTATCCTTTATATAATTAATAAAGCTACTAGATTTTAAGCCGTAAGATAGCTATATAATATCTCTATAATATATACCTAGGATACCCTATAACTCTACTAGATTAATACCTATATTAGACTACCTAACTATATTACCTATAATACTAGAAAGAACTTTATAAGTAAGGAGTTTTAACAACACGCTATAGTAATAGCTATATTAACTAAAAGCGTCCTAGTAGAAGCTTACTAGTCTATTAAAATAGTAGAAAGAGCTTGTTATAGGACGCCTCTATAACACCTTATACACGTCCACCTGTTTCTACATGTTTCTACCTGTTTCCACTAACGCAGCAAGAAGAGACCGACCGCGAGACGACAATCTGATGGCAATCTGCTGGCAATCTACGGCAATCTGACGGCAATCTGCCGCATTCTGCTATATTCTGCCAAGTCCACTAAATCCTGCCAAGTTCTGCCAGGACCGCTACTTAAATCCTATTCTACTTCGTGTATATATTAACCAAGCAACCAAATTAACAATATATACCCTTTCTTCCCGTTTCCTTACCTTCTCTTCTTATATAACATCTTAACCTTATTACACAGTTTATATATATAGCTTAATAATATCTACTTTGCTATATATTATCACCACTTATACTTACTCTATAATACTACGTTATGTTAAAACCTTAAAAACCTATACTCTGCCCTACCCTATATAAAATACAGAATGATCTTAAAGCCCCTATAACGGCCATTAATATTATATCCGCACTCTGGGAACAATTAGTAGATATATAAAAGTCCTTTATAGACGCCCTTGTATAAAACTAAGCTGCTATAGCTTAACGGTAAGCTAAATAAGAAGTATAGTACTAAAAAATAATTAAGGCCCTCTAAGAAGAAATCCGCACCCTTAAGACACCTATGCTAAGCCCTTAAGACTGATCGCTATTACTAGAAGCTAATATACAGAACGCGAGCCCTAAACTAGTAATAGTTATCCCACCGGTAAAACCAACTACTGCGTTATAACGATCTAAAAAACTACTAGACCCTCTAGTATTTACTAGCAAACAATAAGAGCTTTGGTTATTCTTAAGCCGGCTTAAAAATAAGCTAACTGGTAATGCTAACCATTACCTAACTAAAGCTAACCAACTCTACTACGTCTTAAGTTAACTAGGAGAAGACGTAGCTAACCTTATTAAACCTCTCTAGCCGAACTCAGTATAAAGCCTAGTTGTACTTCTTAAAGCTATATACGGTAACCTAAACCGCTAAGCTACCGCTTAAAGGAAGATAAACCATATAACTTAAGAAAAGAAAAGTTTCCCAATATACTTCTCCAAATTTAATTGTTATATAAAGGAAATAGGCTGGAATAACTCCGCACTAATTAACAGCCTTATTAAATCTCTAAGCCCTAAACTAAAAACCTCCCTAATAGGTATAGACCTACTGGGAGCCCTTAACGCCTATATAAACGTTATTAATAAACGGTATAATAATATACTACGCCTAATACCAAAGTCTACTCCTTAATATAATATAATATCCCCGTAAACGTCTACTAAGTTATTATCTTAGCCTAAGCACCCTAATGCCATGGATATTAATATAGGGACCCTAGGATACGCTCTACTAGGGTCCCCTAAATAAGAACGACGCATTAAGCTAGGCCTTTGCTTTAAATGCGGAAGTAAGGAATATATCTTAAGATACTGCTCCGTCCCTATACCCTAACACGACTTATAAACGGCTAACACTAATAACCGTTTACCATATTGATCCTCCAGTTACTGTTCCTAATCTTTACCTAGCTTTAGCCCCGTGTCTAGTAAGCACTACTTATAAGAATAAAGTTATAACTGATATTCTATAGGAACCCCTTCCCGCTTACTACTAAAAGGCATGTTCTAAAGTTAAGTCGCTTTTTAGGACAGCTATATTATAGGATCTTGTTAAATATATTAGATGTTACAAAACCTGACTCTTAGGATTGTAGTATAACTGTTAACTGCCGTCTTTAATAGAAAGGTTAATAGGCTAATGCTTAAGTCCTAATTAATATAGGAGCTAGCGGTATAGGATTTATTAATAAGATCTTTATATAAGACAATAGGTTTACCCTAATACCCCTTAACTGGTATATTAACGTATTTAGATTTAATAGCAAACGCACTGTCTTGGGCCATATTACTTATATAGCGGCCCTAAGACTCTGATACCTAAACCATAAAGAATTAATTAAGCTCCTTATAACTACCCTAGGTTATCTAGTAATCCTTAGACAACCCTAGATAAAGCTATATAAGGTAACTATTGATTAGGATAACCTTAAGCTTCTATTTACCGCCTCCCGTTGTAAGTAGAAGTGTCTTATAACTTGCTGCTTAGACTCTAAACTGAAATCTAAAAAATCTACTAGGATCTACTAGTCTAAAATTTCCATTAATGTCTACCCTATACCTAAATAGTCTACCTAATTCCACCTACCTAAGAATTCTACTGAATTCCACCAATATAAGATTTCCGCCGACGTCCACTAAGGACCTAAAAGTTATACTAAATTATATAAACCAACCCTAACTACCCTACTGCCCCGAACCAAGCAAAACTTTAAGCTTAATATACAAAAGTACTAGAAGAACTAGTATTCTACTATAAAAAGGATACTTAAAGAACCTAAACCCAAATTTAACACTAACTCCGCATTTAATACTGAACTCAACACTAAATCTGAAACTATGTAAGAAACTAAGGATGATCTAAGCCCGCTTAACACCTTAAATATCTATATAATTAGAGCTACCCTATTAGCATAACTCACCAGGAAACCTAAATATACGATCTTTACCGTTATAATGGCCGATATTGAAAAGGTCCTAGCACTAAAGAAGTATACTAACCCTGCTATAAAAGTACTAGTATGCTACTATAAGCACCTAGAGATATTCTTATAAAAGGAAGCCGATAAGTTAGCGGAATACTAACTATATAACTACAAGATCGTACTTAAAGAAGGAAAACAGCTAGGATTTAGACCCCTATACGGAATGTCCTAGAATGAACTTAAAGTACTGCGAAAGTACTTGGACGAGTACCTGAGTAAAGGATTTATTAGAGCAAGCTCTTTGCCTATAGCTGTACCTATAATCTTTGTTAAGAAACCTAGCGGCGGTCTATTCTTCTATGTAGACTACTAAGCTCTTAACGCTATTACTATTAAGAATTGGTACCCGCTCCTATTAATTTAAGAGACACTGAACTAATTAAGTAAGGCTCACTACTATATAAAACTTAACCTTATCTACGCATTTAACCGCCTCCGTATTATAAAGGGAGATAAATGGCTTACCGCATTCCGTACTAGATACGGACTATTTAAATACTTAGTGATGATATTTGGCCTCGCAAACGCCCTAAGTTCGTTCTAATACTTTATAAATAATACCCTACAACCTTACTTGGACGTTTTCTATACTGCTTATATTAACGATATCCTAGTATACAGCAATAACCTAGCTAAATATAAGAAACACGTTAACCTTATCCTAGAAGCCCTATGTAGAGCTGGCCTATAATTAGATATAGATAAATGTGAGTTCCATAAAACGGAAGTTCTATACCTTGGACTTATTATTCCTATAGATGGTATATAAATAGATCTAAAGAAGATCGAAGTAATTATAAACTAGTAAGAACCTAAGAATGTTAAGAATGTAAGAGCCTTTATAGGATTTGCTAACTTCTACTAACGGTTTATTAATAACTTCTCCGCCCTGGTTTTACCCCTTATAGCTCTAACCCAAAAGGATAAAGCCTTTATCTTTAATAAAGAATGTAAGAAGGCTTTTACCTACCTAAAAGTTATATTTACTACCGTATTTGTACTCTAATACTTTAACCTAAACTGAAAGAGTGTTATAGAGGCTAACTTATCTAACTATGTTACTAGAGGTATTCTATCCTAGTATAATAAGGAAGGAATACTGCACCCTATAGCATACTTCTTAAAACAACTAAGTCTAGCTGAATATGACTACGAGATCTACAATAAGGAATTATTGGCTATTATTAGATATTTTAAACATAGCAACCTGAACTAAAAGGCGCTGGATTTCCAATTAAGGTCCTTAGCGACTATAAGAATCTATAGTACTTCACAACTATAAAACAGTTAAGTTATTATTAGGCCCGCTAGTTAGAATATTTATCTCGTTTCCAATTCTTAATTATATACCGCCTAGGCGTTTAAGGTTAGAAACCTAACGCCCTAACCTAACATTTATAAGATATACCAACACAAGAAGAAGCGCGTGCCTACTATAATTAAACCCTGCTTCGCCCTAAGCTATTTGACCCTCTTATTAAAGATGTTATAATGCACGTCTTTAAAATAACTAATTAATTAATTAAGCAGATAATAGTTAATGAATACCTAAATAACAAGTTTATTTAAGAGACGCTTAAGCTAATCCAAGATGGCGTTAGACGCTTTAAAAGGATTTCTCTAAGTAAATATGAAGCCTATGGAGACTGTTTATACTATTAAAACCGCCTAGTAGTGCCTAACCATAATGAACTTAAGCTTAAGCTCCTTAAATATATATACAATCTACTAGTAGCCGGTTACCTAGGCTAAGAAAAAACCCTAAAACTGCTCTAATAAGAATACTATTGGCTAAACATATATAATATAATATGAAGATACGTCTTTAGCTGCTATACCTGCTAACAAGCTAAAGCTTTATATAAGATATATAACGGCTTTTTAAAGCCACTACCTGTTCTGGACCGAAGATGGAAGGATATCTTAATTAATTTTATTGTTAATCTCCCCATAAGCAAAGGCTGCATAAATATTATAGTAGTTATAGATCGACTATTTAAGATAAGACACTTAATTGCCTGCCCTAATATATTAATACCTACTATTGCCTGACTGTTCCTAGATTATATATAGAAACTCTATAGGCTCCCTAAAACAATTGTCTCTAATAAAGGCCGCCAGTTTATCTTGGCGTTTTAGAAAGAACTAACTACCTAACTCTATATTAAAGCACTATTATCTATAGCTTACTACCTAGAAACAGATGGTTAAATGGAAGGTGTAAATGCTATAATAGAACAGTATATTCGGATATACACGTTGTATTTATAGGACGACTGGATAGAATGGCTTGTATTTGCCGAGTTTACTATAAATAACTCCATCTTAGAAACTATAAAGGTCTCCCTATTCCTGGCTAATTATAGCTAATACCCGCGAATGGGTTTTAAACCCTTTAGTAATATTCCTCGCCTAGCTTATTAGGCCTTATAAGTTGCAGAAGTAAATAAATTTGTAAAGAAGATAGAAGAACTATATGAGTTCCTTACTAATAAAATAATATAGGCCTAGTCTGTCTATAAAGCCACAGCAAATAAGAACTAAACCCTAGCACTAGCTTATTAAATTGGTAACTTTATCTGGCTAGATATAAGAAATCTAAACATAAAATAACCTACTAAGAAACTTAATTAGAAGAACGCCGGCCCTTATAAGGTTGAAAAAGTTATCTTTCCTTATACCTACCAACTAAAGCTCCCTAATACGGTTAAAATCCACTCTGTATTCTATATGTTAGTTCTCCGCCCTGCCGCCCCTATATTAAACGCCCTACTTAGACAGATCCAAGACCCTCCCCCACTAGTTAAAGTGGATGGTAAGGATAAGTACCTTATTAAAAGAGTTAATGATATTAAGTACAATAAACGGAAACGTAAATATATATACCTTATAGTAGTAAGTTCTTTGATTAACGTCTAATACGGATCCTATCTAGGCCCACGCAGACTACTCCGTACACAAGGGAAACTTATAAATTGAAGGAAGAAAACCCTTATTGATGTAGGGGACGGAAAACCCTTATAAGCCACCTCAGTAGGATGAAAAACCCCTGCTTTGCCATGTCCGTCCGTAGCAGCGGCCCTGCGGGCCTACGGCTACGTCCTGTCCTCCTTAGATGTTCGAACTCCTTGGGAACCACTGCTTCCTTCCTTAGCTTATCCAAAGCTGGGGTTCACTACGTCCCATCTAGGCCTTGCCAATCAACTGCCGTGCGCTTTGTGTTCCATATCTTAACCATCCCCTGTATGCTATCTCTTATAGACCATTGCCATATACGCCATGCCTCCCCCCCCCCCCTTAGAGCCATCGAAGGCGTAAGGGGGATTCATCCGTTCTAACCACCGTAATACTAATAAGCGAGCGGGATATATTGTATTTGGGTATCTTTTGTGCCTAGGCCCCAGCTAGGCCCTTTCTAAGGGTCACCACTCCATTAAAAGGAGATAGGGAAAACCGTGGGTCGCAATCCAGGCTGCTAGGTAGTATTCGGTAGTTGACGGCGAGTAACCATATGCTCCGCGGGCGATCGCCCTGGGGGTTAGGAGGGGCCGTATATTTGCTCATTTATTCGTTCGTTCGCTCGTTCGTCGATGTGAGGTCGTCGATGCTTTTAATTGGGGGTCGGGGGATGTTATCGAATACCGTGCATCCATATTGGATCGTACAGGTGCCCTGGATAGGAGAACAGTATAGTAGTTGTCATACTATAGAGGGCCAACAGTGGTGGTTTTCAAGATCTCACCATCTAAAAACCTTTTACCACCGCCCCTAACGCCTATAACCACCACCAGGTCCTGTCCGCACGCTGTGCGACGTCTCTGCGTTGGCTCTGGATCTGAACTTCAAAGACTAGGTTCGTAGCCGTCACCACGTACAGGTGCAGAGTCCGATTTCGACGGCCTATATATACCTTATAAAATAGAGAGGCTTTACTGAGCCCTTATAGGAATCCGTTAACTCTATAGGACTTATATAAGCCGCAGAAGACTTTCACAAACTCTACCCAGAACTACTATAGCCCCATCTTGCAGAAGCTCAAGTTTAAAGGGGGGGTACTGTTATGGGACGCCTCCGTGACACCTTATACACGTCCACCTGTTCCTACCTGTTTCCACCTGTTTCCACCAACACAGCAAGAAGAGACCGACCGCGAGACGATAATCTAATAGCAATCTGCTAGCAATCTACGGCAATCTGACGGCAATCTGCCGCATTCTGCTATATTCTGCCAAGTCCACCGAATCCTGCCAAGTTCTGCCAGGACCGCTACTCGAATCCTATTCTGCTCTGTGTATGTGTTGACCAAGCAACCAAACTAACAATATATACCCTTTCTTCCCATTTCCTTACCTTCTCTCCTTACGCAACGTCTTAACCTCATCACACAGTTCATATACATAGCTTAATAATATCTACTTCGCTATATATTATCACTACTTGTACTTACTCCGTGACAGAGCTTATCTAATACTATACTAAGTATACTAGATAATTATAGAGGAGCTATAGGACTTAGGAATAGCTAAGAAACTAGCTCTATAAATAGTAGTAAAAGCTACTAATAACATAGCTGGCCTAGACGGCTTAGTCCTAATACTACTTATTTTTAGTACCTACCCTTAAATAAGCAAACTTAACCTACTAGTACACTCTATTATATAGTAAGCGGCAGCTATAAAGAAGGTAATAAAGGAGATTGTAAGGATTAGGGTAAAGAAGTAAGTTAATAATATACTAAACTAACAAAATAGTCTATTTGTTACTACAATCCATAACCTCCCCCTTAACTTAAAAGTACTTATATAACGCGAAGGCAATACTAGACAAAGTGGTAAATAGACTAGCCTATTTAAATTGCTTAGAATTAACGGAGAAATATATAAGGTATAGCTCCCTAGTGGACCTACTAATTTTAAGACTATAGTAGTAAAGCTATACCTATAACCCAAACTAGAAGAACCTAATAAGGAACTAGAGAAAGAACTAACTAAAGAACTAACTAAAGAATTAACTAAAAAACTAACTAAAAAACTAGCAACTAGTGTACCCCCCTAAAGATTAAAATGGATATAATAATTGCTAATAAAGTTCTAGCAAAATATCGCAGATATATTAATATTTATTAATAACAGCCTAATAAAACTTAATACTATAACCTTTAAGTATACCTTACTGTTATTTACAGAGTCTTAACGCAAGGAGATAAACGGTTTACTTAAGAAAGGTATCTTTAAGTTTATTAATATAGTAGATGTCTTAAAAGGAGTTGGAATCTTTAACTCCTAATTTATTAATAAAATTAAGAACGCTAAAATAGATAAGGCCTTTAAGAAGTCTAAACTAGTTATATAAGCCTATAATAACTATAGTAAAGATCTAGTCTTAACATAATTACTAACCATTTAACGTATTAGCTAGAGAATTATCCTAATACTTATAGCAACCCTATAAGGAAATAAAAGAAGACTAGCTTCTCTATACCTATATAATATTTTATAAGCTTGTATATAGTCTAGTATCCACCTAAATAGAGACTTCTTTATACGCCTACTACTAAAACTTAAACTAAAGGATGGATTAATTCTAAGAGTTATTAAACTACTCTATAGTATCCCAAAAGCTAGTAACTATTGGTTTAATATATACTACTATTACTACCTTAATAAACTATGGATGAACTAGTTAATATATAACCCCTACTTATTATATATAAACAGTAACGGCTTTAGAATTATAGGATTATAGACTAATAATATACTATTCCTTACTAATAAACCCTTTATAAAGGCCGAAGAAGCTAGACTTTAAGAGGTAAAGTTCTTAATAAAAGAGAGAGAGAAGCTTATATTAAATACCCTAATTAAGTTTAATAGAGGCTATATTAAGTAAGAAAAAGATTTAATAGCTCTTACCTAGAAATATTAATGCTAGAACCTAAAGCTAGTTACTATAAAGACTATAGACCTAACTAGCTCTAGAGGGGAAGTCTATAAGGCAGTTATACTAAAAAACTAATATGTTGCTTAAAGAGTAAGAGGAGCCTATATTGCTATAGTCTGTTAACTAAAAGCTGCCTTTAACCTTTCCTTTATAGCATAAGTTATTAACCTAAAGGAAGAATATGCGAAGCAGCTTAACAAACAGCTATAATAGTAAATTAATAATCCCTCCTAAGGACTTTACTTTATATAACTTAATATAAGCACTTTTAAACTAATAATATTTACAGACTTGTCCTTTGCTAATAACTATAATCTCTCTTCTTAGATCGGCTTTATTATTATACTTATATATAAGAATAATAGGGCTAATATCCTTTATTAGTTATTTATTAAATGCAAGCAAGTTATATAAAGTGTCTTAGTATCTAAATTATATAGAATAGCCTATGGATTTAATACTAGAGCTATAATTAAAGCAACTATTAGGAAGATTTTATAACTTAAACAACTACTAGTTATCCTTTATACTAATTTAAAATCCCTATATAATTACTTAGTTAAGCTTAGGACAATATAAGAGAAATAACTTATAGTTAACCTAATGTATTTATAATAATTATATAAGAGAAGAGAGATAACGGAGATTAAGTAGATGAACGGAAATAGTAACCCTACTAACGCTATAACTAAATTAAAGTCTTACTAGGCGTTAAAGAACCTAATTAATATAAATATAATTAATCTATAGGTCACTAAATGGGTAAAAAGAGGAGAAAATGTAAAGGTAGGAATAAAGAGTATAAAGATATAAAGCTAATTGCTAAGGCGCTAGCAGTAAGCGAGCTAATAGCAATTTTCTATCCTAGGGATGGAAAATCGTAATTAGTTACTTTAGCCATTTGGCAGAATTTAGTGGAATTTAATAGGTAGAAAGTAGTGCAATTCAACAGATAGAAAGTAGTGGAATTTAGTAGGTGGCGTACTTAAGCACTAATAAAAACTAAATACTCCTAGTGTCTAATTAAGGTTGCGTCTTTGTAGTTATATAACCGCAAATTGCTATTACATAACAGTAATTTAGGGTAATTTGCGGCAACTTGCCTATAAACGCGAGTTAAAAGGGGTTGGTTACGTGAGCTAAGCGAGCTTAGGAAATCTACTAAATTCCACCTATAGAATAGGAGAATTAATTAAGCATTAATTAAATTAGTTACTACCCTAATACTATTGCAATAGCGATACGTATTACTGGAAGTGATACGAATAATAATTAATTTACTGTTATTAAGCTATAAACAAATTAGGTAACGGAGTTAGTTAATATATTTTAGCTTTAAATAGTTAAGGCCCCAAAAAAATTCTATAGCTATATGTTATTACCACTATTATAAGCTTATAGACGGTCTATAATAGCCTTTTTGAAATTAGTAATACTAAATAGTAGTACTTTATTTTACTTAAGTCCTATTATAAGTAGGATTTTAAAAGTACTAAGTTTAAATACTAGTGTTTTGGTAGTTAGTAAAGCTAGAGAAGTTATAATAAGCTAGGAATTTTAGAAGGCGGTATCTAGTATTTATTTTTTTAAAAAAAAAGGAAGTCTAAACCTTAAGAAAGCTTAGCTAGTATTAAAATACTTTTACTTATAGAACCTAGTAATTATATAAATAAAAATACCTTGTATATATAAGCGGGAAGAGAGTACCTATATATTATTAATAGCCTTAATATCTTACTCTGTATAGTACGCTTAAGCTTATTATTATATTTAATATAGTTTAGCAGATATAGCATCTAACCTGCTATATACCACCTTATACCCTCTTCGCTAGCTCGCACCTCTAGCGTAGGGATTAAGCAAATATTCTGCATTATTCGGGGAGGTAAACATCAGGCGCATATATGTTCTCACCGGCTCTTGAACATACCGACCGTGGCCTCCCTCACGACCCATTTAAAATACCCTCCTCTCCTACAGTTTCCAGTTGTCCCAAATCACCACTTCTCAACCCGTTCTACTCAAAAAAGTGATCCCCAGTGCTAATATGTCTCCGTTCCCAGACCTGCATCGTCCTCCGCCCCATCGGCTGGATAAGCACGCTCTCCCCCTCCGGCTAGCCCCCTACTCCCAATTCAACAACCTGACCTTCGACCCGCCATACGTCATGTTCAGCGCCAACAAAACGCCCCCAAGCATGCAAAGAGATACTATGCGCAATGTGGGGGCTACAGGCCTATTCGTGTAGAGCCTGGCCACGTATGCGTTGCGCGAGGCGGTCAACGCGACAGCGGAGCAGGTCGAATACGGCGTTGATAAGTTTAAAAGGCGGGGCTGAAGAAGTAGGCGGTAAAGTTGGGAGGTCGAGGGTGAGAATATTCCAATGGTGGAGGACTCCCCAGTGAATTTTGAGTGCGCGTATTATTCTACGATTCGCTTATCAGGGAACCCGCCCATGGGTTCAGTGGATGTTGTGATTGGGGAGGTGGTGGGGATTCATATTAAAGAGGAGGTCTTGACAGATGGGAAGATTGATGTGCGGAAGACGCAGCCGATTGCATGGTGTGGCTATCATGAGCATGCGGTTGTAAAAGAGACGTTTGAGATGATAGTTCCCGGAGACCAGAAGGCAATGTTAGCTGGGCTAGAGGGGAGCACGAAGTTTCACAGGAAAATGGAGGGTGCAAAGATAGCGGGCGAGAAGGACGGCGTGAGAATGGATAACGTGGATAATACAGTTGCTGGGGTAAGTCTGTCAAGCATTTGGAAGTTTAAAATAGATTACATTAACAATATTTCTGGTCTTTTCAATCAAGATCTAAGCACTTTTGCCTAAGGGGGTGTTCGGTTGCAACTCCATATTCAATATGGAGGCTCCATATTGTAACCGAAATGGAGCTCAAATCTGAATATGAGGTGGGCGTTCGGTAAATCTGACGACTTTTGAATCTGAAGCTCCTCCATATCGGTTAGCGCGTTAAATTTGCAAGCTATACTGTATACAGTAGTTAAAATAAGGTTCTTAGCACCGTTTTAATACATAGCTTTAAGCCCCCGTTCCATATTCCATATTAATCCGAAGCTCCCATATACGCGCCAACGTGACGACTTCTTATAATATAGCGACTCTATATACCGTAATCGCGATACTGCTATCGTATTTGTAAGCCTTATATAATATTATTATCTTAACCTTCGTAATCGCGATAAGCTTGTTTCTGGCAGGCGTCGTAGGCGTCGCAGTAACTCTACTATAACTCCTACGGGAGGTAGACGAAGGTGTAGAAAGTGTTAATCACAGAGAGGGCATTAGCTAAGGAGGAGGCTCCATTAATATACTAAAGTAGGGAGTCGCGATAGAGGTCTGGTGCAGTGTGGTTTTGGATAAACCTTATCGCGATAAGTCTTGGCATACCCCAAATAATTTTTCAGTCGCCTTCTTTATTATTATATAAAAATAACTAATTTAAACCCAGTAAATAAAGTTATATTATCCTTTTCTTTTAAATTTTAGTAGGTGGCTCTATATATGGCTCTACATCTGTCTTTGCGCATGGAAGCTCTGTATATACTATATAGAGGCTCCGCACGAAGCTCTGCACGAAGCTCTGCGGAAGCTCTGCACGAAGCTCTGCGTACGGAGGCTCTACACGAAGCTCTGTATACAAAAGCTCTGCACGACAGCTCTGCATATGACGGTTCTGCGTACGACGGCTCTACTACGGAGGCTCTAATAAAAGCTTTGTGCAGAGCTTCGTGCAGAGCCTCCGCAGAGCTTCGTGCAGAGCTTTATGCAAAGCTTCGTGCAGAGCCTCGTGTAAAGCCTCGTGCAAAGCTTCATGCAGAGCCTCCATACGCAGAGCTTTATAAATATCTGCCAAATTCTACCAAATTCTGCAGAATTCTGCCCTATTCTGCTTAGTTGGGGTAGAAAAGCCCCGCATAGGGCACTTTTATCCTTATCGATTGTAATATTTTATGCATTTTCTATTGGATAAAGGATATTTTATGCTCGCTTATTCGCATTATCCAAAACCACACTGGTCTGGTGGCAGAAAGGGCTCATTCAAACCGCTTACCGACGCTAATTATGCATTATACGAAGTTAAATATGGAGCCTCATCTGGAGCCTTAACCGAACGGTCGACTCAATTACATATTCAAATGGTAGCCGCCACTAATTACAAAATGGGTGACACTAAAAGGCGCACGGATTGACAGATTATGAATATGGAGGCGATTTGCAACCGAACAGCCCCTAATATCATTGATATGATTCTTGATGTCAAGTTTTAGAGACTCTCGTACTTGATTATTACCAAAACCAAGAGCCCTTCGTGACTAGAAATAGCCTATCGGTGGTGACTAAAACTCTGGCGCAGGGTGCATGCCATCCGGGATTTCAAGCTAAGTTGTGTTAGCACGAGAGATGGTCTCAAATATTGGAGAACTTTTGCCTACCCCAGTGTTGTAGAAGGTCTTTTTCACCAACGAACCCCAAGTTTGAACAATTTTAGGGAGGACGCTGCGGTAAGCATACTCTGCCTTAGTGTTGGGCACTGGCCATGGAACCGAGGAGTTCTCGCTGTTGAAGTTGCCAGGATACGATGTGTTGAAGTACATATCACTCAGTGCTGGCTTGCCTATCCATTGGCGAACCTTGTCACCCCGGGTCTGGTCCGCTACAAACTGGTACACATTGGCGCCAACATCCCAGCGACCCAACGTGTGGAGATCCCAGTTCGCCTCAACGGTAGCAATTTCGGAGTAGTGGTTGTAGTAATTGCTATCCGTCGTTCCCACAAGATGCTGTGGAACCGCATCACCAAGGAGAATGCCGAGGACCTTGTTCTGGATAGTGTAGGTATGGTTTTCGTCAAAGGTGATCAAGACCAGGGTGTTCTTCATGAAGTTCTTATTCTTTAGGAGGGGGTCAAGAAAGTTCCTAACCCACGCGCCAGCAACAGTGACGGAGGTGTCATGACCATCAGAAGTCATATTGGGCGTAATGAACATCCACTGGGGGAGCTTATTCTCCTTCAAATCCTTCTGGAACATAGTCAAGTTCTTGATGCATGCCAAGCGGTTGGGGTTGTTAGTGACGGAATCATAGAGAATGGCAGGGTTGTGCTTCCGGACATAGTCGTTGGCGCCAGTTTTTTGATTGACCCATGCAAAGCCTTTGAATCCGGAGTACGGCATGTCTTCCTGGTACTCTCCCCAGCTAATGCCCTTCTCTTCTAGAAGGTCGATTACAGTCGAAACATTTGATGGGAAAGCATTGAAGTTGTCGTTGCTGAAATATGTGATTAGCTGCGTTTCAAGAAAACCCCATGAAAACTGGAGAGGCTAGAGGTAGCACAATCCCATCTAGGATTCTGGAGGCCTCTGCAATATCTCTATTCATAGTCTTGGATTGGGGTACCTTGCCGAAGTACCACTAGCGCCCACAACAACCATCTTGGATGAAGTGACCTGATTATTTCTTGGGGTACTTTAGCAATTTTGGATGTCTAAGTAGAACTGAAATTATCAATTCTTCTAAGACATTGCCAAGCCATAAATCCATAGAGTTACTACGATCACGAACATTTCCTCAAAGCCCTCCAGTTCATGTATTCTCATAGCAATGATATAGGGGCAAAACTTACTCCATTCCGAAGTAGTCGCCTCCAATGGCAGCTGCATAATTCGGTTCGCTTGGATGGGTCACGGCGAAGAGGTTGGAGAGAGTGATACCCTTCTTAGCGAAATATGCCAGGTTTGCTGTTGATAGAAATTAACTTTGGCGATCCTCGTGCTCCGCTTTCACTTCACTCACGATCGCCGGCGGCCAGAGTATAATCCGTATTTTCGAGCCAGATGATGGCGATACGGTCGAACGCTTTGCCCTTGACATTGCTAACCGGGCTGAGGGTCTTCGCTGTGGCAGCAGCAGCAGCGACGTCTGCGGCGCTTATAGCAGTGTTTTGAGCTGCAGCACCACCGGCGAGCAATAAGAGGGCGATCTCAGAGGCGCGCATCTTAAATCAAAGAGTGACAAGGCTGAAGAGACAAAGAGTGAAAGCTCAAACGTTAAAGAGCGCGACGGCCACGGAGTGAAGGCGGTTCATGTACTACTTCACCAAGACTTGACTCCGCCTGGTGGTCCGAGAGGCAGGCCCATGAGAGAGTCGCGATGTCATACCAGGCCTCGCAGGTTCCACCAGGGAAAGATGTGATTGGTGCAGGGCTATTCTTCCAGAAAAATTCGAATACCAGCATACACCGGCTTCTTGGAAATGGAATATGCAGGTGAGATGGTCTTTCCGGGGTCATTAAGCAGATCAAGGCAGCACGAGCTGGCGAGAAAACATATTATTGGCAGACGGGGCTTGGCAGATTGACGTTCTCTATAAGTCAATGCTTACACGGCTTGTTAGATGCTTGTGCCATGCTTGTCTGTAGCCCGTATTTTTCGTCCTGTTTGCGTGTCCATCTCACGACACGTGCAGGCATCATTAGATTACTGTCTGCGGGAACGGCCCTGGAACGGGTAGGTCGGCCTTACAATACGGAGGACTGCGCGAAAAGCGATTTCCCCTTCCTTTTTGGGACCAGTGGTTGCCCCCTGTAAGGCCCCAGAGTAATCAACATTTTGGGCGGTCTGCCCGGGCAACTTTATTGGGGAAAACCGCTAGTTCAAAGGAAGGAGAAATCGCTTTTCGCGCGGTCCCCGTACCGAGGGCGTGCCTGGTATCCCCGCACCCTCACAGCCACAACAGGGTTCGCCTGAAAGCACTCGCCTGCTGTCCCTTACCTATCGCCGAGCGCCGATCTGGACATCAAGGTACGACACACCAGTATTATCTGATCTCGCTATCCTATATCTTCTACATGCAGCTGTTTTCCATCACTTAGGAGACCATGCTCAATGAAGATGGCTCACAGCATCTCCGTGAGGATGCAAAAGATGAGCGAGACGAGAGAGACGAGGACGACGGGTCTTCCAGCCGGCTAAGCCTCGCGCATGAGCAGGAGCGTGAATTTCTGCTTAAAGATGACGAAGATGACGAGAGATTCGAACTGGGTGAGCGCGATGGCGTGCAAGGCCGTTGGCCCAAGAGATCGAAGAAGAGCAGCCTCTTTACTGCCCGCCGTCTTACCTCTCGGACCGCCATTATCATTATGACTTCGGCCTCACTGGTTCTCGGAATTGCCGCCGTTGCATTCATTCTCAGAGACCAAATCAAGTCCTTTGCTGCGGGATGGCTTCGACCTGGAAACGGCCAGCCGCAAGACTATATCCTCGATCCTAACTGGGACTTCTCTGCCCCGCCCACTAAACGGGAGTACCACTGGACTATCAAAGACAAAGACCACAACCCAGATGGTGTATATCGACCCATGATCCTAATCAACGAGCAGTTTCCAGGCCCGTTGATTGAGGCCAATGAAGGTGACACTATCGTAGTTCACATCGACAACCAAGCAGTCAATGCTACCTCAATACATTGGCATGGATTATTCCAAAACGGTACCAACTGGATGGATGGCACGGTGGGTATCACGCAATGTCCCATAGCTCCAGGGGCCCGATTTACCTACGAATTCCGTGTGGATGGACAATCAGGGACGTATTGGTATCATGCTCATCACGCAATTCAGGCATCAGACGGGCTTGTTGGTCCACTCATCATACACTCCAAAAACGAGCGGGACCTACAAAAAATCGAATATGTAACTGACCGTGTCATCATGGTGCAAGACCATTACTATGATCTCTCTGGCGCTCTATCAATGGAGTATCTCGCGAATGACCGTGAGAATACGGAACCGGTCCCCGCCGGAGCTCTGATCAACGGCAAGAACATTCGGAAATGCGAGGATTTGCCTAACCGCAGATGCAATAACTCGAGTGCCACCATGCAGGAATTCAATCTGGAACCAAATCAAAACCATCGACTTCGATTCATCAACGTCGGAGCATTCGCAGAGTTCCAAATCCAGATCGACGAGCACGAATTTGCGGTAACAGAAGTTGACGGGACAGACGTATTCCCAGAATACTACCATAGGCTCAACATTAACCCTGCCCAGCGCTACAGCATAATCATCACTACAAATATCACAACTGGAGACGCATACTGGCTACGAGCACGGATGATAACACACTGCTTCGCGGAAGAGAATCCCGAACTGGCCGAAGAAGTTCGCGGAATAGTCCGCTACACATCCTCCAGCCCCGTCTCCGTCTCCATCCCCCCCTCAAGCCGCGACTGGCCCGAAGTGATCGAGCTCGAATGCCGTGACATGAAGACCACCGACTTGCACCCCGTGCACTCTATCCACGCCCCCGGCACCGCCGACGCCCTGATCAATCTGCGCACGAACTTCGAAATCGGCGCGTGGCGGCTCAGCCGCGGCTTCTTCAACGCCAGCTCCTGGCGCGCGCCTGTGTCTTCGCCCACACTACACCGCCTCATCACCGGCTTCTCCACATCCAACGAATCTTTTACAGAGTCTCTCGCCGCCCCCTTTGGCGTCAACGCTGACGCCTTCCACACGCCTCGCGAGCTTGTCTACCAGACCACCGGCCTCCGCACGCTGGACATCCTGCTGCAGAACTTTGACGACGGGAACCACCCCATGCACCTGCACGGCCACAAGTTCTGGGTGCTGGCCCAGGGCCATGGATACCCACCCTCAAACCTGTTCGCCTCGCTCGATTTGGAGAACCCGCTGCGCAGAGATACTGCGTCGGTCGAGGCGTTTGGCTGGACCTTACTCCGCTTCGTTGCGGATAACCCGGGGGTTTGGGCATTCCATTGTCATGTTAGTTGGCATGCGGAGGCGGGGCTGTTGATGCAATTCGTGACGCGCGCGGAAGAGGTCGCTGGATGGAAGTTGCCGGAGCAGAATGAGAGGCTGTGTAGTTTGGAGGGACATGATATGGGACGTGGGCCGGATGATGAAATATGGTATGGGCATTAAGGCTAGATGATGAAAATGGCCTGTTGAAGCGAAGTGCCGTTTGGCCTAGAGAAACTCCGAGTCTTTCACGGCATCCGAAAATCTAGACTTGGCGTATGTTTGGAAAGCCCCGAGAACATTTAAGCAAGATTTCCGTCATAAGGTTACGAGCAGCGCTCATAGTTATGACCACTTCCGCCTGGCTACGGGACTGTACCAACGAGTGCTTTGATCAGGGATATTTTACTGGAGGGATTTCAGGAGTTACTCCTACATGGTGAGTGGTTAGTTAGGGGCACATCGATATAGTTCCTGCAAAACCGGAATATTAATTATAAGATAGACGGACTGTTGTTGGAGTAGAGGTGTTTCCGGCGTAAAGGAAGTTAGTTTAGAGTTATGCACGGCGACTTGTAAGATTAAGTATACTTTGGCGGCTCACGATGTCCGCAGGTTTCTTGTGCTCTTTTGGTGACTGAGGAAAGGAGAGCAGAATTAGATAGGTGCTGTTCATGAATGTTCGCAAAAAATCTCGGGTGCGCTTCATCCCGGTTTCCAGCCACAAAATTTTTGAACGAAAACATACTAATTACAAGACCTTGTTCTCAGAACGCTGCCCTCCTGTTAATCAAGCATGCAAATAAATACATATAAGAGTATGGACCATAAAGACTGCATATAGGGAACTTTGGTGTTAACGGCTCGGCTGAGCGCCCGATGAGTCGCTGAGCCGCACGTGACACATATAACCCCCATCGACATTCGCAAATGTTAACAGCCAAGCCTACAGCCAAGTCATGAATATCTTTGAATGTCTTTACCCCCGCTAATCAAGTCGCTGATGCGCGCGTACCATTGGCCCATTGGCCCAGCCGTGCGCCCATATATTTACCCTATGCGGTAAGGTCACTTATGCGCGTCGCTAAGTGGCCGGTAGGTAGGGTAGGTATACTTTCTCTACCTCTTTTCCCCGGTCTACGTCTACATATATATAAAAAAATAGGAACCCTCCCTTAGGGCGCCGATTCTCTAGTAGTGTCCTATCTTAAAAATGGCGTCAATTAGTCGCGTAGAGATTAACATTGTAAATAATGCCAAACTACGCGCCAACACGCAGAGCATCCTTGCCCTTATGTGTGCCAAGAGGCCTAAAAACACGTCTCTAAATTATAAGCCAAAGTAAAAGGAGTTTAAGGTAGGTAGCTAGGTGCTTTGTGGAGTAGTATACTTATAGCTAACGCATATCTTTCTAGGCCTTTTATAAGAAAAAGTAGTACTATAACAGCAATACTGTTATAGAAGAAAAACCACTTCTTTTCCTTATTAAGGAGGTTGTAGGCCAGCCACTAAAAGCAAAAAGCTATAAGGTTAGTAATAATGTACCCTAGGACAAGACGCGGCTCTCCTAGCACTTAGTTTACGGCTATATTATAGCCCTAATAGACCTCTACTAGGTATAGAAGGCCATAAAAATAAACAGTTACCAGTCCCTATAAGAAGATAATATTAGGGAGTACCTAAAGATTCTATAACGGAGGGATATATAGTAGGAAAAGGACCAGTTTGCAAATAAGGGTAGAGATATACTACTTAATAGATATATAGAGGACGAGTTCAAAAACGTCTACCGCTAGCTATAGGCCTACAAAGACTCCTTATTAGAATGCTACCTCCGCACGCTTATAAATATCCTACTAGGCCACTATATGCTTACCTATAGCAGTAATAGGCGCTCCACCAAGATCTTAGACCTATTTACCTTTAAGTTTAAGGGCAAAGGCCCTACGCGCTATATGCCCCTAATATTTACTATATATGCTAGTAAGCAGAACTAGTATAGCCGCCTTAAGACTATTAGGGCTCTATATAATAAGAAGCCGCTTATCTATATACTTAATGGGCTAGCTTTCTACCTCCTATATCGCTAGGACTTTAGTAATAAGCTATTCCTAGACTTTAGTAAGCAGTTAATATAGTATAATATCTACCTAATTAAGAGCAGCGCTAGAGACTATAAGGTGGCCTTCTTATATAACTTATAGCGGGAGTAGGTTACTAAGGCGTTTTAGTATATCAGCATCTTCTTATAGAAGAAAACCTATATTTGTCACGGGACTCGCTCGTTCTCACGTCTCTGCGCGTCTTTGACGTTCTTGACCCGTGCTCACGTTCGTCCCGAGACACCTGCGCACGTTCCCCTACAACCCCTATTTATACCCGTACCTGGCACACAAAGACTCTTCTTC
>Ga0307507_10004929_pt1 | contig 22785 bp, 9 predicted proteins | sample 7_EM_MG_FD_207223 | JGI IMG/M metagenome (GOLD analysis project Ga0307507, IMG submission 207223) | Populus trichocarpa ectomycorrhiza microbial communities from riparian zone in the Pacific Northwest, United States - 7_EM | ecosystem: Host-associated > Plants > Roots > Unclassified | place...
GTCAGTGCTTCATAAGTGCACCAGACGCGTAAGCGAGTGGTTGGTGCACCGAACGCGTAAACGCGTACCTGGCGTACCGAACGCGTAGGCACGCGGTTGGTACGATAGGTGCTGTAATTATACAGTACCTTATACTCCTAGCCTATATATAATTTTAAAGTTAAAACTAGAGAGGAACTTGTTCTAATATACTTAGCGTTAGTTTAGCTACTTTGTGGTTATAAAGTACTCAAGGTTGCGATAATCCGTAAGAACTTTAGTTAGTTGGTTGGGTTCTGCTAAGAAGAGTTCCAGGCGGAATTCTTTAAACGCTTATATAATTGCAAGGAGTTCCTTATTATAGATCTTATAGTTACACTCTTATGGTATAAGCTTAGATGAGTAGAATACGACTAGGTAAAGAAGACTGTTATTGCCCATCTAGGAGAGGACGCCTGCGTTAACATAGTCTGAGGAGTCGGTTTTAAGATAGAGTTATTATTCTGGTGTAAAGTAAGCTAGGATAGGTGCTTTAGTAAAGGTATTTTTAAGGTCTTAGAACGCCTTTTTGCATTTAGGCGTCCAGGTAAAGTATAGGTGCGTTTTTCTTTCTTTTATAGAAAGGCCCTTCGTTCGCATTATTGCTGTAAGTGGTGCTACTACGCTTAAGAAGTTGTATATAAATTTCTAATAGAAGTTGGCGAAACTAAGGAAGGCTTATACGTCTTTAATATAGTTAGGGGCTTGCCATTTAGTAATTATACGTACCTTCTTGGGGTCTATGCGGACACCCTTAGTGGTAATAATTAGTCTAAGGTATTTTACTTCTGTAACTAAGAATTTGCACTTCTTTAAATTAATGTAAAGTCCTGCGTCCCTAAGGCGCTGTAAGACCTTTTAAACGTGTTTGGTATGCTTAGAAGGGTTATTACTGTAAATAAGTATATTGTCCAGGTATGCAGAGTAGAAGTTATTAAGGTAGTTCTGTAAGGCGTTATTAATATAGCTTTAGAAGGCGCCTAGGCCGTTGCATACGCTAAAGGGTATAATGGTATATTTAAATTAGCCGAAGCGTAATGCGAATGTGGTTTTCCATTTGTCACCTTCCCGTATTTAAAGGTAGTTAAAGGCGGCAATAATATTGAGCTTAGTATAGATTTTGGCTTAATTAAGCCGCTTAAGGGTCTCACGTATAAGTGGTACTGGGTATCGGTTCTTAATTATAATAGCGTTAAGTCCTCTGTAGTTAATATAGAATTAGATACCTCCTTCTGGCTTCTTAGCGAGAAGGATAGGGGCGGCTGCTAGTAATATGCTGGGACGAATAAACCCTTTATTAAGGTGCTCATTGATATACTTTTTAATAGCTAGGAGTTCGTCTTTTGACATTGGGTAGGGTCTCTTATAAAGTAGTATTTTCCCTTGTTTAATATTAATGGCATAGTTATTGGGTTGATGTGGGGGGAGTATATCTACGCCCTTTTGTGAGCATATATTAATAAAGTTGTGGTACCTCTTAGGGAGGAGTTTACGGAGTTCCTTATTGGTAAGTCCTTTTTTAAGCTTTATAAACTTCTTAAAGTCTAAAGGTAAAAGTCTATAGAGTTCTATAGGGGTGTTATCTTCTGGAAGGTCGACTATGTTTATCCTATTACTATAGAGGACGTAGTCCTGTTCTTTGTTAAGCTTATATAATTGTGATTAGGAAGCTGTAGCAATGGTCCATCCTTTCTTACGTGCTATACGGTAGAAGGCTGCGGCACTTACGTAGTGGCAGTTAGTCATAGGTGGGGTAATAAGGGGTTTTTTAGGTTAATAGCCTGGAGAGTAGGTAGAGGCGGCTAGGCTATGCCCTAGGCAGGTCTCTCTGCAGTAGTTAGAGTTAAAGGTTACTTCTCTTTTCTTTTAGTTAATAACAGGGTTGTGCTACTCAAGCCAGTTTATTTTAAGGATAATAGGGTAGTTGGCGAGTGGTGTAATATAGGCCCAGAGCTCTTTCTGGTGCCCATTTATATCTAGGTGGAGTTGTGCCATATAGGTGATCTTTTGTGCGGTACAACTACCGTTAGCAAGTTATAGGGCGCGGGCTTTGGTAAGGGGTAAGGTAGGTAGGTTATAAGTGCGTATAAATTAGGTATCTATAAATTTATTAGTAGCTCTATAATTAATTATAGAACGGCTTTTGTATTATTTTTTAGCAGTAGTTCCTACTATAGGTAAAACTATCTGCTTCCGTTTATTTATCTTTACTAAGTTATCTATTAAGCAGGCTGATATATAGATCCCTTTATTATTGGGGCGTTCTAACCCGCAACTTAGGGCTAGGACTTAGTATTTTCCGCTTCCATTTCTAATTCTACTACTGTTGCTGCGTCCTTGTCTTGTACAGTAGCGGCGCATAGTAAGGTGTTTAGTGTTTAAGGTATAAAGTTAGGTGTTAGGCGGCAATTACCAAATCTAGCTATTGGGTAGTTTGGGTTTTTATAATAACAGCCCTCTTAACGGCATCTATAGTAGTGCCCTAGCTTCTAAAGTAGCTCGCGATCTCCGTCTAGGAGTTTACGTAGGAAGGTTGGTATAGAGAGGTTAATATTGGCTCTGGTACTAGTATTAGTAGTAGGCATTAGTGGCTTAGTATATATGGGTGTAGTAGGCCCAGGGGGCTTTTATATGGGGGCCTTCAGGTGAGGGTTGGCAGTAGAGATCTAATTTAGCTGTTGTTTAATCTTCCATAGGGCTGCTACTATATTATGCATGTTATTATAATTGTGACTAGCGGCGGTATGACTAAGGTGATAGGTGACCTTTTTAAGGAGATCTTCTTGGTCCTTAGCGTTGTCTTAGGCGAGGACTTTAGTGTATTCCTAGAACTTGATATAGAACTTATTAAATGACTTAGTAGGACTCATCTTTAGGGCGCGTAGTTTGGCTTGGCTAGTAGCCACTAGGTCATGGTCGCAATATATTAGGTTAAGGTTATTAAGGACTTCCTAGTTAGACTTCCACTTCCTAGGGCTATTAGTCTCCTATTAGGCAAAGAGTCTGTTAAATAGGGTACCCTTTATACGCCTAATAATATAACCAATCTTGGTATCCTCTGTGGGAAAAAGGTAGGCGCTCTAAGTTAGCTTTTTATGGATTTGCATTTTCTAGTGGCTGTATTCCTTGCGGTCTCCCTAAAAGACTGGGGGATTTGGGTATCGTGTATTAGACCCCGCAATTATAGCTTAAGTTCGGTTGCCGTTGTGGGGGTTACTATTAGGTGAAGCTACTTGACGCTGACTTTTGGCTAAGGGTTGGGTGGGTAAGGTTGCTAGAGGCGTAGAGGCTTAGGTGGTGTAGTGCGTAGTAGGGAGGTGCTTGGCATTGTTATGGATGTGCTTATTAAGCTGAGACTGTAAGTATTTAATTATGCCCTCCTTCTTGGTAACCTTAGTAATAAGTATAATCTTAGCTTTCTTCAATCGTTGGACGTTGCGCTTAGATATATAGAGGTTATCTTTAGTTTTTTGGCGTGTGTTATTAGCAAGTGCCTTATTAGCTTGTAAGTCTTAGATGATATTGTGATCTTAGGCAGTACGTAGTTTAGCTTGTGTAAGCTTTAGGTGGTAGTTCTGTAGAAGGCGGTAGTATTTATTGGGTTCTTATGCTACTATTTATATAAATATCTTAGCGTCTTATATTTTGATCTTAATGGGTAGCTGCCCTTCTGGTTGCTTTTCCGTGGCTGTGTAATTAATAAAGGATAAAATATCGCCGGTGTCTATCTTATTAAGATTGTTACTATAGCCACCTGTACTAATAGGGGTGTACCCATCCTACTGGGCTAGTTGACTTTTATTGTCTTTAAGGTAATGCTGGGTGCTTAGGGGTACTTATAGTTGTAACTCTTTTAAGCCGCTAGGCTTGCCCTTAGGGGTTAAGGCTAGGGTTAATAAATTGAATTCTCCTAGGATTGATTGGCGTCGTAGGTTGGGTTAGGGTATTGGGTTACTCTTTAGGCTTGATATAGTGGCTAGTAAGGAATATTGTCTTACTATTGTGGTGCGAAGGTTGCTTGTAGATACGCTGCTTCTGGCAGCGCCTGCAGTATCGTAGAGACGTGGAATTGGTTGTAGGCTAGGTGTTAGTGTAAAAAAAAAAAGGCGCAACGTAATATCACGGGGCGCGGAACAGTGGCAGCTGAATGTATGTATTTGAGGAGTCTACAAGACGTTGCGCGATCGATTGTAAGGGTTGAGGGCGTAAGGAGGTGATATACCTGCGCGTAGCTGACGTAAGCTGTACGCGAGGTGTATGTGAGAGCACGGGGCTCTCCTATGGAGGCCCCTGTGGTGGGGTTCCGTGATATAGGGGTAGGTATTTACATTCCAGGTGTTGTAGCTGTAGCTATAGGCTGAATTGCAGGCGTTGGAGGTAGTGGAGGTAGTTAATAGTTTATAGGCGTTAGTACCGTATGGGAAGGTAGTGGGCTGTGGGGGGGGGTTATAGGAACTAAAGAGGCTATAACTAACGGGGTTATAGCTTAATTTAATATTAGAGCTGTTTATATCGAGTTAAGTTGTTCTTATAGTGCCACTGTAATTATAGGGCTGACTTCCTTAAGAGCTCCTGTAATTTCCTTATCTATCCATTTGTGAGGTTCCTCTTCTATAAGGACATTATATAGAACCTTATAAAGTGGGTATCTATTGCTGTGTGTGGCGACATATACTCCTCTTTGGAGTAGGTGAGTATGGAGCTTTACTTTAGTAACAGAGCGTATCTTTCTAAAGTCCTTAATAGTAAAGCCTTTAAATTCTTCTTGGAATAGCGACCGTAGTGTATAATCCGTAAAGTTCTTATATGTATACTTATAGATTTTTGTTTCTATATATTCTTCTAGGTCTTCCTCTAAGGCAGTTGCTATATTAATCCTATAACTATGTCTGGCGATTCTCTCCTTCCATTTAGGATCCATTTTATTGTGTAAAGCAGTGTACTAGTCCTTGTGTATGTTTAGTTTAAGGTTAAGGTCGAGGTCAAGGTTAAGGTTGAGGTCGTTAAGGTAAGGGTGTTGAGGTGAGGGTGTTGAGGTAAAGGTATTTTGGGTGTGTATGTCCTTTACAGCCGTCGGGCCTGTAAAGTTTTTAGCAAGATTACTATTCTCTTAGCGATCTGTTGTATTGGCTGTAAGGCCAGTACAAATTCTCTTAAGCTTAAGGGAGGTCGTAATCTTCTCCAAGTAAAGATACAATTCTCTAGGCGATCTAACGCGTTAGCAGTTAAGCTAATACGTGGTCTCAAGCTTTGAGGGTAATATAGCTTTCTCCTTTAACTGGAATAGACAAGGCCAGGCGATCCGTGTACTATTTCTAGTATGGTTCTTAAGCTCTAGCTTATTGCGTATTTCCTAATCTATACGTCTACTGATCAGTGTCGGTATACTCGCTTTATTAACGTGTATAAATATCACTGTATTGCGATACGTATACGGTGTTGAAGTTGGTAGTTATTGTTGTCTAGAAGTAAGGGGTTGCTTTAAGGTTAGGTTAGCTAGCCTTGCTTCGTGGTCTCGTGACCACGTTATATAACTAACATTCCGACAAATAGTAAATGTTATTAAAAGGCCTTTCTTACCTTTCTAGGAGAGGATAGGTTACTACTAGCAGTTTTAGACTATGTTGTTTGCGCACTAGCTAATTGGTGCTATAATTAATGTAACCCTTTACTGTTTCCTAAGTTTACGTTGGCCCCTAAAGCACTAGCATTACTTTGTTGGCTAAGGGCTGGCACTCAGCCTAATATTATATTAGGGTTTATTAATAATTGGGCTGTTAAGCAGGCAGAGTTAATATACACTAGTAAATATTAATGCTTCCCTATACCATCATCTATATTTATGGAAGAGAAGTATTGCTGGCAGCTTACGTATTTATATAATAGGAAAACACCTAATACCTTCTAGGAGACACTTATAATAGATTCCCTAGAAAGTATGGCTTCTCTACTTATCTTATGGCGATATCGCGATACCTATAGCGATTAGTTAATTAAGCAACTAAAGAGTATAGTAAAGGCAGTTAGGAGTACCTATAAGAATAATCTGGCGCAGAGACAGGCAAAAGAAGCTTAGGGTAGGGCCTTAGTGGTATATAAGTTGCCAGAGCAGCCATCTACACCAATAGAGTATACTGCGCACATTTGGTGATGGGACAATAGCCTTGCCGTCTAGGTTGCTATACGGGAGGTAGTATAGAGCGTAGTGGACTTGCTAGCTTCGCCACTTAGAAGTTAGGTTACTAGCAGGATTAGCACACTAGGCTTTTTACCTAGTACTCTACTTCTAGCTATATTAGAGGGTATTAAACACGCGGCGTAGGTACTTAAGGATGTTTAGAGACTAATCTCTACACCTATAACACATAGTACGTCCGCTGTAGGCTTTTAGGATGTCGCTGCTTCTAATACTTAGGATGCCGTAGTTCTTAACTTCCAGGATATAGCTAGTCTTAATTCTTAAGTTGTTACTATTCTTAATTCTTAAGTTATGGCTATTCTTAATTCTTAGCCTATTATTCTAGCTATATCCTAGTCGCAGGTGGTTTTAATGCCTAGCTGAAAAAGATAAGCTAGTAACTAAAGGGACTTGCCTACTAAATATTAGACAGTTATGCAGAAGAGGGATATAAATATAGATGTAGTACTTATATTTACTCCAAAAACTAGATCTAGGTGTATTAGGAAAATAACACTAAGGGGTAAAGAGAATTTCCTTATAGAATTGTAGATAGAGATAGCTTAGGGTTTTATATAATAGCGCGTTCTAATTAGTCTAGGAGTTGGTAGGAGTTAGCAGGAATTAGTAGAAGTTGGTAGGACCTATTAACCTATAACCTTTGCTTAAAATGTTATAACGTGTTTTAATTGGCCTAGGAGTTTATAGGAGTCTTCTAATTAGTCTAGGAGTTTATAGGAGTTTTTAGAAGTTTTGTGCTAGTGACTTAATTAATAATATAAGGTGAATAAGTGTTAGATTATGGTGAATATCTATAAAGGTAAAGTAGATAAGCTAGTATTTATAGTTATCTACACCCCCTATTTCTCTCTATAACACTAACACCAACAATTTTTTTTAAAAATTGTTTATAATAACTTCCCCTATAGCCTAAGTGCTTTTGCACCTAGTAAACTTTCTAATTAGTAAAGAGGCTATTTTTGCTACCGCCTCTACTCTCCATCCCGGAGCCCTACGTTTAGGTTATGTCTGGTGTCCTCTATAGGTATTTTCCTATGCTAAGTAGTTAACTAAAGCTTTAGTAAATTAACCTAAGCTTTTAACTACTTCCCTACTTAGAGAGGCAGTTTGCTAACTAATTCTATAGCCCTCCTTACCCTTGCTGTGCTCGCGCTTCTTCTATCCTGGTCCTAGTCTTCTATCCCTCTCCTATGCTGCCTCTTAGTAGCGATAATAATGACAATAATAATAACGGTATTGGCTAGTAGCCTAATCTACTATACGTTTTATAATACCTTATATCTTAAATATTAGCTAATATAGTATATAGATTATTATTACTATTACCACTACCTCCTCCTCTACTATTACTACTACTACTACTACTACTACTACCACTGCTACTGCCGCTCGCGGCCCTGCCGCTGCCCCTTGCTTAGGCTGGCTTTGCGGCCGCCTAGTAGGTGGACTAATAGCGGCTCCTATAGAACTGGGCCCTTTATAGGAAGGCCACTGTTAACTATATACCTGCAGTTATAGGCAAATAGTGGTTAGACCTCCTGGCGTTAGTAGGCGCTAAGAATACCTCTTATATTAGAAGGATTATGGAGACGGAACTAGGTAAGTAGCTTATAGGAGAAAATTAGTGCTTGGCTTACCAAGTAAGGGATAAGGAGTGCTAGGCCTACTCTAAAAAGGGTTCCTAGTAGGTAAGTAGGCCTAGTAACGCCTGTGCTTACTATTATATGGCGGCCTACTCTAGTAGGTGCAGTCTATTAAAGCAGCGCAAGTTCTGGAGAGGCTTATAGTTACTACCTCCTCCCCCTTAGTCTCTTCTTTTAAAGGGGCCGCCGCTACCTCCTCCAGGAGCTAGGGGTTTGGGTATAACAGCGTAAAAAGGTATAGTATGGGATTAACGGCTATAGCGGAGACTAGTATCTCTTTATAGGTAAGCTTTAACCTTATTCCGGTTAGTTTGGATTCTATATAGGTAAAGAAGCTAGTATTCTAGGCGGGCCTAACTATAAGTTATCCTTTATAGGCAACTGCAAGGCGTTATAAAAGCCCTTATTCTACTTCCTATTTGGGTTTAGGTTAGAGGGGTATCTAGTATAGATAGATAAAGAGAGTAAGTATAGCGGGCCTCTGCTCTAGTGTGGATAGATAGAGAGAGTAAGCATAGCGGGCCTCTGCTTTGGTATAGATGGATAGAGAGAGTAAGTATGGCGGGCCTCTACTCTAGTGTAGGTGGATAGAGAGAGCAAGTATAGCGGGCCTCTGCTCTAGAGTAGTAGTATTAGAATAGAGGTTGTCTTTATTCTGCCGCTTAAATGTGCTATAACTGTTCCTACCCCCTTAAAGTGTATAAGCTTATAGCCTAGCGCGCGCTCTAATTGGTTTAGAAGTTTGCAGCAGTTTGCTAGGAGACCTTAGGGAATAATAATAGTAGGGAACTTAGTGCGCGTTCTAATTGGCCTAGGAGTTTATAGCAGTTTGCTAGGAGACTTTAGGGAATAATAATAGTAGGGAACTTAACGCGTGTTCTAATTGGCCTAGAAGTTTACAGTAGTTTACTAGGAGACCTTAGGGAATAATAATAATAGTAGGGAACTTAGCGCGTGTTCTAATTGGCCTAGGAGTTTATAGCAGTTTGCTAGAAAACCTTAGGAAATAATAATAATAGTAGGGAACTTAGCGCGTGTTTTAATTGGCCTAGGAGTTTATAAAAGTTTGCTAGGAGACCCTAGGGAATAATAGTAGTAAGGGGCTTAGCGCGCGCTCTAATTGGCCCAGGAGTTTATAGTTATAAGGGCGCGAAGAGGCTTCGGGGAAGATTTAAAGGAACAATATAAATTCTATCTAAATCTAAGGGTATATAGCTTTTCAAGAGAATAAGACGTTGCGTAAAGAAGAGAAGGGAATAACCAGAGAATCTTGTAATTAAATAGTCAGGGGTCTTGGTCGATGCGTGCGTATATACGCACATAGACGGACTTTAGTAGAATTCGATTAATCTGGCAGAACTTAGCAGAAGTCAATCAAGCTAGCAGAATTCGGCAGAATTTGGTTAAAGCGTCAAGTTTAACGTAGTCTGCGGGCTAGTGGCCCACGCGGGCTAGTGGCCCACCCCACCAAACTCCGAGGGCAAATACAGCGAACTACTCAACCACGAATAATTGTATTTAGTGTAGCTATCTACTAGCTACTTATTTGACGTCTAGGGCACGTACGTGCATTGTGTTCTATTGATTTGCACATGCTACACTTGCGTGGTGCTCGTTGCGGTCACTCGGCCGCTACCTCTGCTGCCCCCTCTGCTGCACCTCCTTGGGCAGCTTGTGCATGAGAGGCCCCTTCGGCTCCTAATAAAATACCCCCCCTAGCTATATACGTGCGCCGCTGTGCCCTCTTCCTTTTCTAGCGTTGATTTTCCATATATAGCTTCTTATTTTCGCTAGTAAGCAGCACAGCGCTTAACATCGCCATTTTGTATTCCTTAACAAGCTGGCTAAGAGCTTGTCCTGTTAGACTTGGTGGGCTATACGTACGCTCTTTAAGATAGCGCTTAATAAGAGCTGTCTACTGTTACAATTTAGCAATATTATAAGGCGTTTTAGCTGTCTAAGATGCATTTAATTGCAGATAACGTTGGGGTGACGGCGTCTAATATTTAGTATGCAGCTGTGCTAGTACGCGATTAGGGCTATATGGAACTAGGCTAGTAGTTGCGAATTCTGCCTATATATTATTCTGATGTAGTGCTACCTGCCTAGCCTGCCTATAGAGTGGCAGGAATTCGTGTTTATTAATATAGTTAACACTGTGGCCTATAAGCTGTTTAATGAGGCGTCTATACGACTGCTTGAGAATTAAGAAACAGCCTACATCTAGCAGCTGCAGTAGATGCGATAAATGCGCTGGCATATAGAGGACGACTATTTGATAATCTAGACAGAACCAATTAAATTTAGGTAATATGTGGCTGTTATGGCCATTTAGTACTAGTAGCTAATACGTGCCAACCATGCGATCCTTTATATGCTTGTTAAAGACCTCTATTAGCCAGGTTAGGCCAATTTTATTTATTGTCTAGCCATTATTACTAACACCAATTAACTAGTTGTATGGTATAATATTGTCCTTATACTAGGCAGCCTGATATATTACTACCTTAAAGATAATAAGTAGTGGAATTATAACCCCTAGGGCATTAATACATTTAATAATTATAACCCATTCTTAATTTCCTGGCTGTGTTATTCTAGGCCTACTAGCCCTATTGGTTCCAGTAACGACCTTTACAGTTGTAATAATACCTATTTAGTAGCTAGTTTTATTAAAATTTTAGGTATCCTCGTTAAGAATTCTATATTAAAATTTGGTATCTTAAACGCGTTTAAACTACGCCCGAATAAGTATAGGATCTTCGCATTTGGCGCGCTAGTAGTTATACTTGCAATTCTATTTAGATTGTAGGTTATTATAGCGTTTAATAAACTCGTATACCTATCGCTCGCCAACTGGTTGCGATTTAGTGGTTTAGGTAGCTAAAAGGCTAGCCATCTACCGCACGGTAGCAACCCTAGGTGGCATACCGCGTTAATTCATTAATAGAATCTACTGCTTAAGGCTCTCTTCTTATGCTAGTGTAAGGTGCTGATTTAAGGCAATAGAACCACGTTGTACTTAAATGCCTTTATTACGTCGCCGGGCTGTAGTTCGGGGCATATTGTACGTGCTAGTGGCAGATCGGAAGCTTTGAAATTGGCCTTGCTTATAGGCATTAATAGCTAAAACAAGTCTGCCCTCTTGAAAAAGGGGGTTTTGTAGTTATAGTGTAGCCATTGAGGTAGTAGTTAAGTAACGCGTCGCGTTTTTCGTGATTTTAATGGGGTGGGCCACTAGCCCGCGTGGGCCACTAGCCTGTAGACTACGTTATCTTGTCGAGTGTTTTACTAAGACATTCCTACTATAACTAGGCTAGTCCCGTTACAGTACCCCCCCTTTAGCCAAAGGTTTAAAATAATTCAATTTGGTTAAGAATTCATAATTTTATCACGTGTTGTATTTTCGCGTTAGGTGGCGGTCTTAGCAAGGCAGATCTAACCAATTAAACAACTTTAACCGCTGGTCGAAGTTCCTTAATATCTTACATGTTACATAATCGCGTTATAAATATTATAACTTATTTTAAGTTCTTTTTAAATTTAAGTTTTATGTATACGTGTTAGGTAGCAGTCGTTTGCCTTTATATTATATCCATTTAGCCAGAGCAGGCCGCAAAGAATGGTCCTTATGGAATTCTTTTACTAGGGAAGGCGCGTCGGCCTTAATCTAATTATAGGTTTCCTAGGTTTGTGTTTTATATCCTTCCCACTTAACAAGAAGTTTAAATTGTTTATGTTCGTACTAACTTAATAGCACGAGTGAGTCGTATCCCGGGGCACGAAATACGTATAGTATTGTATGCTCTTTAGGATGGTGGTAACTGTCTCTTATATTAAAGCAGACTACGTGGTCTATATACTAATGCGACCTCCCCCTGATTAGTCAGTGCTTCAGGGGTGCACTAGACGCGTAAGCGGGTGGTTGGTGCACTGAACGCGTAAACGCGTAGTTAGTGTACCGTACGCGTAAGCACGCGTTTGGTACAACAGGTGCTGTAATTATACACTAGCGGTACTTGAAAAATGAAACCACCTGTATATAGCCTCCGTAATTGTTTTAATAGAACCGTAAAACATAAAAGAAATACATAGGGAATCCCTCCCAAGGTGCCTTCTAGGCTGCCTTCCAGACGGTGCTTTAAGCTGGCCGTAAGTCCTGCTTATGGTCCGTAAAGTAAACTGTATAGCCTTCTAACGGGCCGAAAATGAACCGTAAGTGCTCCGTTAGTCTCGTTTTACCCATTCTGTGACTTCTAGGTTAAGCTTATTCGTATTAATTAGGGTTTTAAGAGCTTAACATGGCTTTGCCTTAGTCATAGCGTCTACTAGGTTGTCTCCGCTGCTAATCCATTTAACCTCCGTAATCTCGCGCCGTTCGTAGGCCTAACGTAAGCATATAAGGTCGACCATAAGCCTCTTCTCTTGTGTTGTACCTAGTTTGACTAGGTAGTCGTAGAGGGACTTTGAATCGGTGCATAGAACCAGGGGTAACTGCTCCAGTTATAAAATCTTCTAGACCGTTAATTTAATTGCGGCTGCTATATTAAAGCTATAGGCTAGTGTATATAGCTTAGAAGCTAGTACACTGCGGGTTACTTGTTTGCACTTAATTAAAAACTAGTGCAGTATATTTACGTCCTAATTATGGTCCGTAAGTACAATCACAAAGCCGATTTGTAATGATAGGTCTTTATTATTAGCAAAGGAGGCATCCATAAATGCTATTACACTGAGGGAATTTAGGTCTAGTGGTACAAAAGTAAGTCCTCTTATTGCGTTGTTAATTTGCCATTAAATGCGCTTATTAAGCTACTTGATATTTTCTTCTTGCGGATCTACTGCCTGGGCCGCAAAGGACAAGTTATAGGCAGATTTAGGTTAGCAGACTGTGGCTATATAGGCGCCTCTTGCACGCTATGCAGCGTATTAGTCCTTTGTATTTATGGTTTTATGGGTCTCTCCACGGGAACTAGTAAGGTCCGTAGGCTTTGCTATAATAGGCTTTAGGTTTTAGGCTTGGTGTTTCTAAGTTAGCTTAATTAGGTTGCCCTTTTATGTAATTAGGCCTCCATTAAACTTAATCGGATTCTGCTTAGTTAGCTACTTTTGTGGCTTTGCTAAGAACTTGGCCTTTTATAGTTTAGTTTCTTTAGCGTCCGCAAAGGTCTGGTCTGCTAGGAATAGGGTATTATCTATTTAGAGTCTAATAATACCAAGGCCGTTTAATAGGCTGTATAGGAGGCAGGGGTTGTAGGTTAACTGTTCCATTTTAAGTTTACTAATATGGTGCTAGTGGTATGTCTTAAACCAATGGTTTCCAGCTTCTGGTACTCCGTATAGAGGTTTTATAACCCATAGGATTGTTCCTAGTTATAGGTTAAGCTTAGGGGGTGGCCGTATAAAGATATCCCTACTTAGGTAGGTATTAGACTGTATATAGGCTTGCGAGATATCCCATAGGTAAAGAGCTACGGGTTTGCTTTGCTGTAGTCTGGGTGTAAGTGCAAGTATAATCTATTAGCTGACTTGTTAAATTGTAGGTGATTATGTAAGGACTAAGCCCTTCCCTTAGTCGTTGTAGGCTTATATAATAAGCCTTAATTTTTTAAAAGCTTTATCAGTACCTAGGTGCTTAATTTCGTTAATGAAGCGTGAGTTAAATATATAGACGCCTTGCGGAACGTCTTTCTCTGTTATAACTATAAAGACGCCCTTTTTAAGTAGTCCGTTGATCTCTTTATATTGTGAGTCCGTAAAGGGGGTTTCCTGTACTAGAACTAATATATCCGCAGGCGGAGATTGCCTTGCGGATATTCCTGCGGAGGTTAGGTAAGTCTCTGTTATAGTGTTCTTAGTTACAGGGTGCTTTCAGGGGCGTCCTTAACCGCGCTTTATGGTAGGTATAGTAGGTTTAGTGGGTTTCTGGAGGACTTCTAGGGTAGGCAAGGGTGCTTCTAGCTTATCTGGTTTGGCGGTTACTTCTGGTTTGTCTAGTTTAGCGGTTACCTCTAGTTTATCTAGCTTGGTAGTTGCTTCTAGTTCGTCTAGCTTAACGTCATAGGTGTCTTTAGGCCGAAAGTAGGGTTTTACAGACGTGCTCCTAAAGCTGGTTGGGCCGCTAGGAAGTTATATATAGCACGTCTCGTTTTCTATAGCTAGTAAATAGTAGGGTCTAGTCCACTTACCGCTTTCACGCCATACAAGGACTTCAGAGTTAAGCGGGAGGTTATATACTGGGGTTGTGTTGGGTCCATTACGGTAGTATAGGGCGTTATTAACAGCTTATTTAGCCCGTAGCTTGACTATCTCGGCTATCGCCTTCTGTATTGCAGCTGCTTGTTCCGTAATGGACAGGGCAGGAGAATTTAGGTTACTTATCCTTAGGTAGGCTCCGTAGACCAAGAGGGTAGGTACTAGTCTATCCGGGCCAGCAGTGTTATTAATGGCTTTTACGGCCATCTGTAAAGCTAGTTCCTTTCAGATATCCTTACACTCGTCCATAATAATCTAGTAAGCTCTCCGTAGGGCTAGGTAAGCTCGCTTAATAAGCCCAACGGACCAATACGCCTCAATTAGAACGGCTTTTATTAATATAGCCATAGCCGTAATATACTACTAGAATTCCTTACTAATAAAGTTCCTACCAGCGTCATAGGTGATATACTCAGGAGGTCCAACGTACGTGTCAATCTAGCAGGTCCGTAAAATATCCTAAGTATACTTTGCGGATATATTTTACAACTAACAGGCGGCTTAATAGCAGGTTGCCTCGTCAATTATATATAATACTGGGCTGCCGTTAATATACATAATGTCTACGTACACTAAATGGTTGAAGTTAAGATCCTTATAAAGGGTAAACTTAAATCGGCCTAGGGAACGTCTGTATTTCTGGCAGTAGAAGCAGTATTTAGTTAGGTAATTAACTGCCTTCCTATTAATATTGTTATATCTAGAGCGTTTAAGGACTCTATATAGCTTTTCGGCTAACAGGTAGCCAAAATGATGATGCAAACGGTGGATCTCCGTACTGGTAAGGTAGCACGGGTTATAGTTAAAAGATTCCTAAATGTAGGTCTATAAAGTCTCTCCCTATATAAGGAACGGGTGTCCAAATTATTGTATAATTAGTAGGGTAATATGCTTGCTTCCTAGGGTAGTTATAGGGCCAATTAAGGTGTCCGTAATATTATTATAGTAAACCTATAACCTGTCCATGTCCGCAAGGCAAAGTAAGAAAGGGGTGTCTGCTTTTACTATATAGAAGTTAACTAGGCTAATTGGGGTCTTAACTGCAACTAATCTAATTAATACAGTTAAGCCAATGCCAAATTAGACGTTTACGGCCCCAGTTTGCATAGTGTCAATATCCATATTATCATTTGCGGTGGTCCTATATATAAGGTATTGTCCGTAACCTATAGTAGACTTCTTAAAGGCGCCTATGTTGATTATAACACTATAGAATTCCTTGGGGGTATAGCGTTCTGTGGTAATATATGCAAATGGGTCCTGCTTATAATCTATAACATCTATAACGGGGGTGCTTGCGGAATGGTTTTTGGGCGCAACTAAGTGTATAAAGGAACGGTCGGCTAATACAGTTGTGATATTAAAGGCTTGGCTGTCCATAAAAGGTCTAAAAGTAGTTAGGAATGTCTCTAAGGTCTTTTATTCCTAAGCGTCTGAGTTAAAGTTAATTATAAGGGCTTTTATTAACTTATTAGGGGGCTCTTCTACTTCCTCTTCTTCGTATTCTAAAATAAACTGGCTAATATGGCTATCAAGTCTCTTCCTAGACTTATTACGTTCTTCCTAGGTATGCCTTATAGACCAACATCTTTCCTTGCCGCATACGAAGCACTTCTGGCTGGTTTGTCTGCGGGGGTATATTTTTATACAGGGGTTGCTGCGGGGGTTACGGGTAGGACTTAGTCGGTATAGGTGCTGCTAGCGGTAGCGGTGGTCCGTAAAGTAGACGTCTAAGTCTGTTTGCGGATATTAAATATCTATAATAAAGGCTTACGTACTACCTGGTGGGTTTAAGACTTCGTATGTTATAATAGAGGAGCGTAGATTATTAATAAGGCCAGTTAAGGAATCTATAGGCTTGTAGTAGGTATACTTGCAGGGCTCTACTTCCTAGCAGGCCGTAATAAGTTTATTATATAGGAAGTCGTCTGTTCAAAGCTTAGCGTCAAGGCCGTGCTATAGGTGCCGGAGGTCTTTAATAAGAATTTGCAGGCACTCTATAGTCGATTTTTCAGTGTTCTTATTAATTACGGTCCGTAGCTTAGTTGCATTCCATTAGGTAAGAATATCACGCTTATATTCCGGTCCTTTAAAGTAGTTATGGGTAGCTTCGCATAGCTTATTAAAGGGAACACCAAGGGGGTTACTCTTAAAGTTGGTATAGTAGTGGTTAAGTGCTAGGCCGCGTATTATAGTAGAGTAGGCTTAGCTAAACTCCTGTTTAGGAATATTAGCCTTCTAATAGAGGTCCGTAAAGATAGTTAGTTTAAAGTTAAAGTTGTCGTTTTTACCGCTATACTTGGATTTGTCGGTGTAGAGCTTAGCTAGGTTGGCTAGCTCCTTGCCGTAGGTCTTTGCTTAGGTGCGTTATAGATCTATAACTTGCGGATCTATGGCTTACGGATATATGGCTTGCGGATATATAGTTTACGGATATATGGCTTGCGGATCTATAACTTAGGCAGGTTGCGGATCTGTAGCTTTATTAACGGAAGGGTTTTAGTCCGTATTTTGGTTTATGGGGGTATTACGGTCCGTAACTTGGGTACTAGGTATGCTTTGGCCCGTAAGATTAATTCTAAAATTGCTTGGGTTTATAGGACAAATTTGGTTAAGTAGGTTAGGTATAAGGCCAGCGATACCATTAAGTTTGGGAGAAGTAGAGAGATTATTTGTGGCTTTAACCTAGTCTAGGATTTTCTCTTTAGTCCATTCCGTTTGGTCCTCCTCCTATATTGTATTGTATAAGGACCGTGCAACAGTAACTCGTTTATCCTTTTCAACCCATACACCTTGGTGACGTAAAAGGGTTCGTAGGTTACAGATAGCAGTAGGGTTACAAGCCTTAAAAATAGCTTCCGTAAAGTCCACAAAGTCTTCCTTATATTGCTCCCATAGGTCGTCGTTCAGAAGCTTATAGTGTCCGTATTTAAGGATTTTGAAATTAATATAGTCGTTAACGTCGTCCGTAGACGTGAGGTCGACTCCTTAGCTCCACTTCTTTTGACCTTCGCTGATTTGCTTGCTTGTATCTGCCATATTATGTAGCGTTGTATGTCTATATAAGCTATGGCGGGTCGTAGTAGCTTATAGCGAGTAGGGGAGGTCTTGTAACAGTCCGTAAAATCGATTAGCGGGTCCGTAACAGTTCAAGGGGTCTTATAGTGGTCCGTAAAGGTGATTAACGGGTCCGTAACGGTTCGTAGAAGGGTAGGGGTCTCCGTAAGGGGTCCGAAAAGAGGTTGGGGGTATTAAGGGAGGGTGTAGTAGGAATAGGGGTTTGAGGTTTAAAGAGGGTTGAGGATAGGGGTATCAGAATTAAGCGAGAGATACTAACTAAGCTCTGGACACGTCGCGAGAGCGAGCTCTGCATGTCAATCTAGATAGACATCAACCGCATCTACTGCATCACGAATCAATCAATATTCATCGTCTGCGTCATCTCTATCATCAAATAGACCCTCAAGACTGCTCCGCTGTGACCTTATGACCTTGTAATTCCAACAGGTTATAAGCCCGGGTAGCGACACCTCTCCTAACTCAAAAATCGACCCCGAAAATAACCTTCTCTACCTTAACCTCAACGACACCTACATACGATTATAAGGCCGGTAAAATTATTATTTTTAATAAAGACAACTTTGCAGACTAGAAGCGCACCTGCAAGGCAGCCCTAATTATATTAGAGGGCTGGGATTTTGTTACTAGTGCAGAGGACCCAAATTAAGTTAATTCAGCTAACGGAAGAAGAAGATAAGGGGAAGCAAACAAGATTATCTACAATTTAATAGGAGACGACTGTTAGAAAGAGATACGTGCGATAATAAAGGCGTACGATATTTAAGAAATATAGGAAGGAATAAAGAAGTTTAATAAGGCCAATAACGAGGTCTATATCTCTAGACTCCGTAGAGAGTTTTATAGCACTATATTTAACCCTATAAAGATGCGAATTATTAAGTTCCTCTAAATACTTAATTAATTTAAGATTAATCTAGCCTTAACACCTCGAGCACTTACTAATAATAATATTAAAGAGCAGCTTCTCTTGGCCCTCCTAAGTAATATTATGTGGTAGAATACGAAGACCTGGTATTTACGAGACAAACGAGACCTTAAGAGCTACATTACCCTTCTTTAGGAGCAAGAGACTGCTCTCCCTACATAAGTACAAAATGCAGCACTTGTATATAAGAGGAAAGATAAACCTAGGGGGAGAAAGGGAAACCAAGGTTAAGGTTAAATAAGGGGCAGAGGCCGTGCTAGTAGATTTAATTATTCCTTATTGCGTTATCACCATAGCTTGTCGTCTTAAGTAAGCAAAGAGCCAAGATAACTAGAAAGAAACAAGTGTAGAGTATGCTATTAGAAAGGTTACTACTAGAAAGACTATCCCCTATTTAAGCAATTCTAATTTAATAACGCCAGGAAGATAGATTAAGGTGCTCCTAAGGTAGAGGAAGTAAGGAATATAGTAATAGCTAAGGAAGAATTTAATAGTAATTTAATCTACCTTAACCCTAACCCTAAACGTGCTATATTTATAATAATATCTCTAGCTTAGGCTCTTAACTTAGGAGTAATTAAGCACTTTACTAGTAACCAATTAGACCTAATATACTTAAAGAGATAGAATACGCTATGACAGGTCTGTACTATAAATAGGACCGTTGTCCCTGCTATAGGCTATAGTTAAGTTTAAATCGGTACCCTAAAGCTAAAAGACGTCTGGCTTATACCTTTATTTAAGTCAATCAAGCTAATCTTAGTAAGGACTCTTACTTAGAAAGGCTATTTGATTATATTTAACCCAGACGATTAAGCTACTGGCAAGTATAAATTAGGTGCGATGTTTAAGGCTACTATAAGGAACAACCTCTACGTGCTATAAGAGTATTAGGAAGTATTTAATGTAACAGTAGAAGTATATAATTTATAACTAAATGTCAGTAAAATAGATGCTAAGCTATAGCACCGCCAAACTAGATATACGAACTACAGTAACCTATTTAAGCTATAGCACTCCTTACTAGGTATAAAGCTTAAGAAGAGAGCAGTACTAGTTAGTAAGAGTATATGCGAAGCTTATTTAGCTAGGAAGATGCGAGAAATACTAAGTAAGAAGATAATTAAGCGCGAGAAGATACCTGGTTAAGGGCTATACCTAGATACTATAGGATGAATTAGTATATTAATTAGAGGTTATAACTACTACCTCCTAGCCCTAGATGACGCCATATACTACACTTAGGTTATTTCTCTTAAAACCCTCTAAACTAAAGAGGTACTACCATATATTAAAGAGATTATTGCAAGGGCAGAGAGGTTCACTGGCAATAAAGCTATATAGATTCGAGCGGACAATGGAAAGAGAGAGTTCGGCTATAGATTTTAAGACGAACTAATACCCTAGGGTATTAACTTTAAACCTTGTCCGCCATATAAGCACTTATATAATGGCGCAATTAAGCGCGCGATCTACACAGTTAACTGCAAGATAAGGTCACTTCTATTTTAAGGAAATATACCAGTTAAACTCTGGTGCTACGCAGTTGAGCATGCTATCTAGATTAAGAATTAAGTACCTACCTTAGCACTTCCATTTAATGACGAGTATAGTGGTGCTATTATACCCTATAAGGCATATACCTAATAAGTTCCTAACTTAAAGAATCTAGTTGTTTTTGGGTGTTACGCCAATCTAATTAATACGCTCAAGAAACACCCTAGAAAGTATAATTTAAGAATAAAACCTAACTACGTTTTTATAGGGTTAAAAGGGAGTAGTTAATTTAAGATAATAAACCTACATACCCAAGCAATTGAGCTATTTGGAGATGCTAAAGTGAACGAGTATAGGTTCCCTTATAGAGCACCTTAGGTGCAAGCTACGAGATATAATAACTAAGTAGGCCGCTTAGATTAAGTGGGAAGCCCAGGTTAAGATCAAGCGGGACGCTTAAATTACGCTATAAGCTAAGCCGCGAACTAACCTATACCTCCCCCTACTACCTTAAATGTGCTAATAGAGACTCTAGTTGTGAGAACTATAAGTAGGCCAGATAGTAACTAAGTGGGCTGCTCCAAATAAGTAGGAAGCCCAGGTTAAGACCAAGCGGGCTACTCTAATTAAGTAGGAAGCCCAGGTTAAGATTAAGTGGGACGCTTAAATTAAGGTAATACTAAGGGTGGGACGCCTATATAAAGCACATTAATACGCATTCCTTATGCGCAGAGAACAAGGTCTAGAAGGTTACTAAATATAAGGGTTTTTAACAATACGGTAGTTTAGTTAGTAATAGCTATAAAAGCTATTTACCTGGAAGCTAAGAACACTACCTCTATAGGAGCACCTATAGCACCTTTTAACGCTATTAAGTTAGATTAGGCCTTAAGGGAGGACGCTTCTAGCTGGATAAAAGCTATCTTTAAAGAATTCCTCTTACTTAAGAGGATGCACACCTATACCATTATAAGGGGGAGAGTATTAGAAGGAAGGTCGTTACTTCTAAGTAAGCTAGTTTTAAAGCACAAGTATAATACTAAGGGAGAAGTAATTCGTAAGAAGGCAAGACTATGTATTTAGGGAGATAAGCAGACCCCCAATATTAATTATTTTAAAATATTTGTGTCTGTTGTATAATATGACACCTTTAGGTTCCTAATAGTAAAGGTAGCAGCTGAGGACCTTAAGCTTAATTATATTAACGTTAAAACTACATTCTTAAACCTACTGTTGCAAGAATAGATTTATATGCAGATTTCTGACCTATTAAGAGACTTCAAACCTGAGCTTAAGGGCGTAAAAGACGTCTACTTAAAGCTAAATAAGTTACTTTACGGCCTAAAGCAGGTACCAAGAGAATGGTTTTAGATGGTTAAGAAGTTCTTTAAGAGTATAGGTTTAAAAGCAGCTAATACTAACCCTAATCTCTTTATAGGAAATGAAGTATATATCTTGCTATTTGTTGACGATATGCTAATCGCAGGAAAGCGCCAATACCTTAATATTACAAAGATAAGAATCTTAAGAGAATAGAGATGCAAAGACCTAGGTCCTATAGAAGTATTTATAGGCTTCTAAATTAAGCGAGATCGTACAAACCGAACCCTCAAGCTATATTAGATAATGTATACTAAGAAGCTACTTAAATAGCTAAAAATAGACAACTGTAATCTGGCCAAGCTACTAATACCAGCAGGTACTGTCCTAAAGCCCAATATTAAAAGCCTCCTTAAGTATAACAATGCGACAGTGTACTAGCAGATTATTGGCTCTATAATCTACCTCTTAAACTACACACGTCCTAATACCAGCTACGCTGTCGGTTAGTTAGCTAGGTTTATAGCAGCACTAGGAGAATCGCATTACCGCTTAAGCAAGCAGCTACTACGATATCTAAACGGCACTCTCGAAGCAGGAATTACCTACTTAAGTTAAGTAGTTTACCTTCCTCTATGTAAGCTCACGTTACCTATTAGTTATAATATCTTTACCAATACTACGTGGGGAACAGAATACGATCGGATATCATTCTAAGGCATAGCAGTTATACGCTATAGGGGAGCAGTAATCTGGATGGCTTAAAGGCAGAAGTTAACGGCATTAAGCTTAATAGAAGCAGAGATTATGGCGGCATTAGAAGGAGCAAGGTTAGTAGTATAGCTTAAGAAGCTAATAAGAGATTTAAAAGAGAGAGATAATAACAACCCTTTTATCCCTACGCTCTACTGTGATAATAAGGGTATGGTTAACCTTTTATACGACATAAAATACCACTAGAAAGCTAAGCATATTGAGACTTAATACCTCTTTGTATAAAACGACATGGTTTAGCGAGGTCAACTTAAAGTGGTACATATACCAGGCAAAGATCAGCCAGGAGATATGCTCACAAAACAGCTACCAATCAACCAATTTACGAAGCACTATGCAACGCTAGGAATCGGTAACTAACAGAGACGGTAACGGACGGAGACGGAGCAAGTTACGAAGGTTTTTCGCCTACTATAGGTTTTCCCTCTGTACGTAGGCCAAATGGCACTTGTAAGGTATTTGGGAATAGCTTCATAATTGCCTATTTAGGACAGACGAGGAGAGCGTCGTCAGCATAGGGGAGTGTTAGAATTAAGTGAGAGATGCTAACTAAGCTCTGGACACGTCGCGAGAGCGAGCTCTGTATGTCAATCTAGATAGACATTAACCGTATCTACTACATCACGAATCAATCAATATTTATCGTCTGCGTTATCTCTATTATTAAATAGACCCTTAAGATTGCTCCGCTGTGACCTTATGACCTTGTAATTCCAACAAGGGGGTTCCGTAAAGGTCTATATTCGCGTCTATAACTTCCGGTAAACCGTACTAAGACTTGAATAAGTATATAGAGTTAGTGATAGTCCGTAATCCCCGACTTCCGACCTTCTAGTAGGTCGTACTAGGAGTCTAAACAGGTGGTCGCTGTCGTATATATCGCTCGGTGGGAGGTGTCGAGTAATTGCTGATTTGTGCGCGCTCACTGATCAGTGTTCGTACTAACTTAATAGCACGAGTGAGTTGTATCCCGGGGCACGAAATACGTATAGTATTGTATGCTCTTTGGGATGGTGGTGACTGTCTCTTGTATTGAAGCAGACTACGTGGTCTATATACTGATGCGACCTCCC
>Ga0307507_10004931_pt1 | contig 22771 bp, 4 predicted proteins | sample 7_EM_MG_FD_207223 | JGI IMG/M metagenome (GOLD analysis project Ga0307507, IMG submission 207223) | Populus trichocarpa ectomycorrhiza microbial communities from riparian zone in the Pacific Northwest, United States - 7_EM | ecosystem: Host-associated > Plants > Roots > Unclassified | place...
AATTTAAATTATTAAAATTTATTATTAAGTGGTTGTTAAGATATTAAAGTGTGATTTTTCCATTTTTTGGTGTGTTTTTGAAGTGATCAGCTTACCCGTTTAACCAGCTCACCCGTGAAATACGTTACCATTATTAATAATTATAGAAGGTAGTGGCAGGATTTTATAAGTCGTAGGATTACTTTTTAAAGGTTACAATAAGCTTAACGTATGTGATGGGGTTATGAAGGTGACCCTAGTTATAACCGATTTGAAAATCAAAATTTGCCAAACTGCTGATTTGGTAGTAAATAATTAGTAAAAGCCATTATAAGTTATCGCATCGTTAGTAAGAAGTCTTAAAGCCATAAATATATATATAATAGAGTCTATATAAAGTCGATTTTTAATATTTTAGTTGGAGCTGCTGGCGGAAAGTAACTGTATGAACTCCCACTGGGCGCAGGCGCGGGCGCGGGCGCAGGCGTGGGCGCGGAGGCAGCTCAGGTATTATGGTTTTCTTATCGACCGCAACTCGCTTCTAGATAAGAGCCTCCTATATTAAAATATCGTCTTTGTATACAAATTCTCATATAAATTAAATATAATTATATGCGCAGTACTTTTTTTCACTTAAAAATATATGAAGCTCTATTTCTTACTGGCTTTTCTATTACCAAGTCTCGGCAGGTGTTTTAGTTGATATAGCACCCCCATCAAGCCGTCGCAAACGAGCCGCGTCGCAGGTCTTAGTACCCTAACGCGCTCCACGAGGTCACCCTAGCTCTAGTTCTCTTACTAAGAATACTCCGCGCACTAAGGTTATACCTAAAAAAGGCAAAACCAATAACACGGAAGCTTCTCCTGTTGCCATTAAAGTAAGCGATAATAAGGTTGACTTCTTGGACGAGGACGATATTGGGATTAATAAGAATGAGAACTGTAGCTTTTTTACTACTATCCCCCCTAGTAAGGAGGGCTTTATTCCAGCTAATATGCTGCCTCTAGACTATCCTCTTGATAATTACAAGGTAACTTAATTGGCAACACAAACTTTACCGCGGCGGCGACGTTGGTCAAGAAAGGTAGTAGAGAATAAGGAAGTATCCTTTTAGCAATCTTCTAAATAGGCTAGAAAGAAGACGTTAAAGAAGCTGAAGCCTTATAAGAAGCTACCTCCTTGACCAGTACATAAATCGCTGCATATAATACTAGCAGAATGTCAAGCTACCAAAGCTGCTGTAAGAGAGGAGTCTCCCTTAGTATCATCTAAGGCTGTATCTAAATTAGATGCAATACAGGAACCAGAGCCAGAGGTAGATTTAGAGATTATTTAATATACTCTTACTTGGCGTGCAGTAGTAGGAGCAATACCGCTTGCGAATACTGCTAAAAGAGTGCATATATATGGAGGTTTTGTATACTTTTAATTGATTGCCTAGATTAACGAAGTTTAAGTAAAATACCCAAGGCGATTTAAGCCTATTGCCTTAATTTAAGCTGCAGCTTCCTACGATTGGGGTACCAAAAAAGATGAAGTTATTATAGATCTATATAGCCATAAAGATATCTAAGCTATGGATTCTGTCTTAGACGCCTAGCATAGTGACAAAAGGAAGGGCTTAAAAGTAGAGGCTACTGTAATACTTTTGGAGCTCCCTGCGACGTCAGATTCGTTAAATTTGCTAGGAGGCCATGCGACGCAGGCTCTTAGCACTTAACTAGAAACACTTATAGAGGCTATAACTGGCCAAAGTAAGAAAGGGAAGGCCTCTGGTAGCAGTGCTACTGCTATTTAACGCCTAAATCTACCCAGCACCATGCTAAATGAAGTTATGGCTAAGAACGGAGGCCCACTAATTACATTTTAATGGGAATGCAGAACCGACGCATGCTGGAATAGTAGGCGTACTTACTGGGTTAATAGTAACCCAGATTACCTAGCAGATTACCACCCAATTAATGGAACTATAATGACATTATAGGGGAACGAGATCCTTAAGGGGAAGGCTACTACTAATAAGCCTCCTGCTTAAATTGCGATCCTATTAAGCCAAAAGGACAGTGCGATGAGGGCGCGATAGACAAAGGCCATGCTTAATCATCTAACGAACTTCCCCCTCTATACCCCTTACCAACTACACCCTGCTTAATATCAACACCTGCAGCATATACAGTACGCTCCTTACCTATATTAGCAGCCTGTTATACCTTAATAACCTCCCCAGCAACCTCCCCTAGCAAAGCCGGACGATTTAAATTAAGTAGCAGAGCCTTTAACGAGCCTAATTGCGCCCAGGCTTAATCCTACCGCAGAGCTTCGTAACTACTTTAACTAGCTTTAAACGCAGCCATATTAGAGCTTGGTAGAGCTAATTACTAAGCTTAATCATATTGCTGACACCCTACTTGAAAATGATTACGACTTAAAGGCCTTGCGGAATAAGAACGAAATCAGTAATAGCATATGGGAAGACCTTAGCTTTAAGGGAGGTGCCCTATTAAAGCTTTAACAAGACCTAAGGGCTTATAGGAAGTTTAAATTTAGGTAGGCTTTATATTCTTCTAGTGTCTTTTACACTAATTATATATATAAGAAACTAACTAGTTAACTACTAGATAACCTATATACTGGAAATGCGATCGCGCAGCTATACAATTGCCTATATTTTATATACCAAATCTTAAAAAGCTTCCAAAGTCTATATAGTCACTAAGACTGTGAATATTGCGTCGAACCTATGTCTTAAGGTTATAAAAAGCAAGCTTAATTGGGTTAAACTCTAGAGAATATAGTGGCAGATACTCTATATAGACGCTGGCTCTCTTATAGAGGGTTTAGAGCTCCTGCTTCCTATTAACTTTTATATATATATACTTACCCAATTTAACTCCCCTACCTGGTTTCTATGAATTGATGCGTTATCCATAATTAAGATTGTACTAGGTACATACTGTGGTAGAACTACAGCCTTAATCCAAGCGTTAAATATTTTAGCAGTAATAGAGCCTTGATATATTAACGTCCCCTTAAGGAAGCCATTATAGGTGTAGGCTGGTAGTATACTCTACTGCTTAGAGCGTTGAATTGAAGAGACCTTAATTATAGGTAGATTGATAGGGCTCTACCTAAACTTTCTATACCTAGTTCTCTCATTGGCTCCTAATTTATTAATAAACACTAACTAGTGAATGTCCTATATAATCTAGCGTCCCTTTTATAGGGAATGTAGATCCTCTGCCCGCTTAAGCGCTTTTCTTTATACTACCTTCCTACTCCACCAAACGCGTGAAAGTGTCTTCCAGATAGTTGAGAGGCCTATAATTATATTAAATTCGTCATATAGAAACCAGGCCATTTTATTAAGGAAGGCAGTTGGCCGATCGGTAAGAAATGCAAGGAGAGCCTATTAAAATCGGTTAGAAATTAACCAAACACCATAACGTCAATTGTCACGTACATTCTTATGTAAAGTAGTAAGAACTTAAGGCCTCCCTATTCTAGCAAGGCTTGGTGGGTAAGGAGTCCCCTATACATCTAAAGATGTTCTGATACGGTATATCGTCGTTTTATGTATTTGAGTGGCTATAACAATCTATTTAACTGCCTAGCCGTAGTATAAGGCCGACCCCCTTCCCCCTAGTAGGAAGTTAAAGTAGGAAGTCGTTTTATTACCGCGCCAAGCCCAGCTTTTATTGGCCAGAACAGCGAAGCGAAATTAGATTACTAGCTTAATACAGTTACTGGCGCAAGGATTAAGAACACTAAAGATCAAGAACACAAAGCATTAAGATCCTTATTAAATATTTTTATAAAATCAAGTATATAACTACCACGAATATATTATTTAGCCCCCCGCTTGCGGGGGGTTGGGGGGCAATAAATTAGGCGTTTTAACGAATTATAAATAAAGTCAATAGGTAGTGGTGGTGTAGAGTTATTAATTTATAAAGTTTTAACAGAGCTAGATCGCCAAATGCGCGCGTCCCCTTACCCAATTATTACTCACCAATACCACCACCAAAAGTTATACTCCTAAGCTCCAGTCAAGCACTAATACGTCGTGCGTTCAGGCGCTTACTCTATAACCTTCCTCGCGATATTTCTTGCCCTTGGCCCGCTTGGCTTCAGGTAATTTTATTGTTTTTTTAGGTAAGCCAGTTAAGTCGCGCTTATAACGCTTTTTAGTCTTACTATCTATGCGCTCTATATTAAGCTTTGGCTTCTTTGGCGTCGTCACGGCAGGCTTCTTATTGGTTTATATAGTAGGCTGGGCGGCCAGATTAAGGCGTCTGCGGTTTATCCATAGGCCATCCCATCGCGAAGGCTCCGCAGGCTTATAAGGGAGGACTTTAGATTCTTCCTGCCAGCTACTTTCTTAACTATCTTTACTCAGGTATACTTCCAACAGGGAACTTAGGTTAATTTTAGGTGGTTTTAGTAAGAAATTAGGTATGCTTGGCCTGGTTTCCCTAGTAGTAGGCACTTCTGATGTAACCTGCACTAGCTACACACTAATCTCCTTAACGCCACCTACTAACGCAACGTTACTAAAGGTAACTACCTTACTTCTTTCTACTTCCTACTCTTAATAGGCTATAGGTATTGTGTTTAAGCATATATTAAGTGGTTCCTGCACTTGGATAGCTTTGTAGAGCTCCTGCGGTAGTCGCTATCGCACCTGCAGCTTGAAGGATTTAGTTCGCGAATAGGCTGGTTTTTTTGGTAGAGATTTTAAGCTTTCCCCTGCCATATTCAAGGCTTCATTTTCTATAAAGGGAGGCACAGGCTCTTTAGATGCATTTGGCTTTACCTATTTAGGCTTTATAGGAACTTTAAAAGCCTTATAAGGTAGGTCCCTAATAGCTAGGGACTCTCACAATAAGAAAACAAATTTGGCTAATTAGAGTTTAATTACTACTAGATACTGTTCCTACTTATTATAGTTAAGATCTTCTAAGGCATTAAGTATACGGAGCATAGCAAGCCTGCCACGGTCTATTGTAGTCGGTAATTTTATTACTAGCTGTTATATCTATAAGTTGCTAGTGTAGCTTGGCTGCCAGCTTGGAACTACTATAGAGGTTTAGAAAAGGAGCTACTGCGGATATAGTAAAGTATAAGGTATAGGCACCCAATCTTCCACCACCTTAAGGAGCTTATGTTTGCATAGCAGCCCAAATCTTACTAATAAAGTGTACTCATAATAAGCTCAATCTTTATGAGTATAAGGTAAAAACTAGAGCTTAAGGGCCTTGCGATACTGCTTGGTAGTATGCACGAGAGTGTACCTAGTAAAGAGCAACTTGATTCCCTTAAAGGCTTATAGGCCTATACCCAGATTTATATACCTCCTAAATGGAGGCTTGCCGTCCTTAATATCCTTCTGCATTTAGGCGACGTATATAGCTCCTTTTGTAAAGCTATCGGTCTCGGCTAAAAGGATTGTATTGTATTGCTCCAGTGTATATTTTTTAATTGCGGTAAGAGATTTCCGTATGCTTATTACGGCCTAAGTAAAGTTCTTAACGGCTTGGTTATTTAACTCTCCACGCTATGTTAAATAAGCTCCTAAATTTAATAGCCTCTATATATGGCATGTAACTAAATGTTCCTCTAATAGGACGTAGTAGTTCTTAATATAGGCCTAGTAATCTAGCGTTATCTCTTAGAGTAAAGCTTTGCGATGATGGTTGAGTTCCTCTATAGTAGCAGCCTGTAAATACGGCTATATGCGATCTTTAATTCGTATGCGCCTTTTCCTATTATAGCCTCTGCCCAAGTAAGCTCTAGAGTTAATCTTTTTGCGAATTGCCTAGAAGGCGTGCCACTGGCAGAACTGTAAAGTGGAGGTTGATAACCTGCTGTCTAGAAGAGCTGCGCGTAGGCCTTCACCAAGATCGGCCACTACTACTTTTAGTGGCTGAGCCTCTGGCCAATGCACCCTAGCGCACTGCTTAATAAACCACTGCTATGCCCTAGCCGACTTAGCCTTTATATATGAGTATACAGCAGTAAAACTACTACTGCAGTTAGTGACGCCTGTTATAACCCCAAGTAAAAGGCGGGTGCGATTGGTATTAAAAGTCACATTAAGCTGAATTAAAAAGTTAGGAATAAATTGCCTAGTAGTAACCCTTTGCTCTAGAAGCCAGAATACAATTTGCTTAAGGTTCCTATAGGTTTATTAACCTATTGGAAATTAGCTAAAGTAGTAGGGAATTTTTCCTAAGGCTATAGGGTCTTAAGAGATATTTTTTAGCAAATATGCCTATAGTTTTTTGTTCCCTACTAATTTTAGTAATCCCCTTACCAAAAAAGCAGGGATTATAGAAAAGGAAAAAATAAGTAGTATTTAGTAAATAGAAATCTAAATCTTACTAGATAAATTATTAATATTATAGGTATATCTTACACGCTACTTGTACCTAAGTTCCGTTAAGGCTTCCTTAATGCCATTTGCGCGATCCTTAAAAAGCTCCTTATCTAAATCTAACTATGCGCGAAGGTTATAAAAGGTTTACTTCTTAATTTTAAGCTGGCTTAATATAAGGACCTTGCCAGCTTTATAGTATATATATCCTTTACGGATAAGATTAATTGAGGCCTTAATCGCTGCTTGCGCCTTAGGCCGACGTGCTCTATAGCTTTAGTAACTTATTAGATCCGGGTATAGGGGGTAGATATATTTACCCTAAACTTTAAGAGTCTAATACCGTGGCCCATCCTTGTACCGCTGGTTTACCAAAACATGGCCAATTTGAATAGAATGTAGGCAGCCTTTACCGCCAAACTTTATATTGTTCCGCTTCCTCCTAGACTTATAAGTGGCAGTAGTATCCAATTGCTAACTTGGCTAGGGCTCCTTTTTATAGTAAATGCATCGCAATAATATATACTCGTCCTGCCTACTTAAGTCAACCATGTATATGAAGCCTTAAAATAGCGACTAGTTATACAATTGATTCTCTGTATTAGTATAAGTTGCAAAGGCCTCATCGTTTTGCGGTGGATATCGGTGGGCGACTGGTATACTGCTTATGACGCTCTAAATAACCGCAACCTTTTCCTTACCTATAAGAGGATGTGGCACCCACTTAGGCATATATAGCGTTTGTTCTACGGCCTTCCCGTTATAGACTTTTGGTATAGTAACCTTAAGCTTAGATTCAGGTAAGTTTTGGCTTAGTGGAGGCCTTATAGGAGTTTAGAGGGGGGGGGTAGCAAAGTAGAGGTGAGCAAGTTTATTTTCCAAAGTAGGCGACTAGCCATAATTGGAGCCCCTAGAGTTATTTATTAATGGATCTTGCGTACTATGCAGAGGGCTAGATAGTAACAATCTAGTTAAATATTTAGGCTTCTAACTCGCGGGGCTTGATTTTATGTACATTAAGTCCTTCCACGGTAAAGGGCTTGGAGTTTAGGCCTATGGCTTAAAGGCTCCAGGTCAGGTCGGCCATGGCGTAATGCAGGGTGTTAAAAAAGGGGGGGGTGCAGGAATGATTACGTCCGTTAAAATCTCTGGTGGTATAAAGGGACCAAATCTAGGAGGTAGCACGTTGTCTAGCGAAGGGTGCTTATCCATATACTGTTTTATATAGGCGTCCTTATCTGCAAGAAGCCTCTGCTCTCGGGCTTACTACTGCTCCCGCTTAAGTTTCTCCTGATTGTATATCCGGGCCAGATTCTCTTGGCGGTTCTAAGTAGCTTGCTATGCTAACTAAGGCCGTCGGCAACCCTTTGGAGGCAGTACAATCTCTCTTAATAAAGGGCTTAGAGTTTGGGCGTGCTTAAGAACCTCTGTATAGCTTTACAAAGGTGTACTGTATTGAGAATTGGAAAGCGTGGGAGAGTCCTTAGGGCCAGCACCCCCCCCTATTACACTACCAAAAGGCAGTAAATTATATTGCGAGGCTGTAAAAGTAATAGGAGTACCAAAAGCAAAGGCTGAAATAAATTAGGATTGATCTATATAAGGAATAGGGTGCATACAGTCGTCGTCAGTGGGTTGATTGGTAGGGGCATTACATAGCTTTAAGACGCGTATTGGAACGCGCTCTCCTACGCCTTGATTCTAAAGCTGGTTGCTTAGGCACATTATTTCTAAAGCGACAGAATATTAGGGTAGTATACTAAGCCGCTTTTGCGAGAGCCGGGATAAGCGTAGACAACGGTTTGGTACTTAATTAAAATAATCCTTGTTAAGGTAAGGATGTTAATTACAAAATGTTGTTGTAGGCGACGCCAAAGCTCTGACCATGCTCGGAGCTTCGGCGCCCCGCTCTGGCCAATTAGAGCTGGGCTTAGCGCGGTAATAAAACGACTTTCTACTTTGACTTCCTACTGGGGGGTAGGGGGTCGGTATAAGGCGACGCAGATCTGCCAGACACGGTATAGAGGAAGCCTTGGGCTCATGGTAAGGAAATAGAGTCAAGAAGGTATGCGCATATGATTATATTTGATTTGTATGAGAATTTGTATACAAAGACGATATTTTAATGTGGGAGGCTCTTATCTGGAAGCGAGTTGCGGTCGATAAGAAAACCATAATAGCAGCACCTAAATTAGTTCGCGCGTCGACTCACAAAGCACTGCATAGGGACTTGCCCTTTTAGGAGGATTTTACCACAGGCTCCTTTGGCGCGTTCTAAATCTAATTTAGACTCTAAAATTAAGACTTAATCGTGGTGTTGCAGTCATGGCGCGCACTTTGATTTTCGCGATGCAGGCGCAAACAAGTCAAACGCACGTAATGTTCTAACTTAGTGAGGAAGCGTCTAAACTAAATAAGGTAGGGGGTAGACTTTAGTATACGCTACGTAGGCTGTAAAATGCGCACCTGTGCTTGCGCGTACGTCAGTATAAAACTATTAGGGACCTCCGTAACGTCATAGGCTTTCGCACAAGGTTCGGCGCTTTTATAGAGACTTACTGTTTACTAGGCTGTTAAAGCTGCTTGTAGACGATCTTCTGCATCTAGAGCACGCGGCCAGCGAGGCATGGCTTTGGTAATATGGAGTTCTGTGCAAGGGAAGTAAATGTGTTGATGTTCAAAGCGGCAATATATTTTAGGCAATAAGTTAGCCTAAATAAGAAGGCGGTAATGCAAATCGGTTATAACTAGGGTCACCTTCATAACCCCATCACATACGTTACATAGAATATTAGGTATATTTTTATCTTAGTTGGCAGTTTAAGCTTATAAGCGTATAGGCTTAACTGTAACGGGACTCTCGTTACAATCGCTACGCCGTATATGTAGCTGGTTTTCTTTTCTTGTTTGACGACGTCGGCAGATAGTTTATCCGCCCCGACGCCCTTATATAGATTTAGGCAGCTGCATTCCTGTTAAGCTCTCTAGCAATCCTCTTGAGTCTCTACGACAGCCGTATGTAGCTATCAATTCTTCAAATCTGATGCTTGTTTATCTAGCGTTCGCATGTGATATATCGTCATCGTGACACTAACTGACGATTAGCTGGGCCTTAAATACCATATTATATTATATTAATTAATTTTTTTTAATCCGCTACTAAATAAGCGAGTAATCTACTAACGTCCTTAGCTTCTCTGCTAATTAAGTATCCCCTTTCTACCCTCTCTATTTATACTTCTCCTAATATAAAATGTTATAAAATAAAATAAAAGTAGTAAAAAAGAGAAAAGATTAAATTTAATAACTTTTATCTATTTTTTGTTATCCTCTAGTTCTATAATCCAATTCTTACCCTTTAGTACTCCTACTGCCGCCGCTATAGGCTAAGAAATTTTATTATACGACGAATATTAAGCACTATAATTCCGCTACTTATAATTTCTATAGCACTCACTACAGAACCCTAGGAGACTTTAATACTTAGTAAAGGGGCAAGGGCCTACCAGATAACACGGAGTTATTATATAAGCCTTATAGAACTAGTATTAATTAGATCTTTGCCTTATATAAATTCTATCCTACCTTATATATAGTACAGCACCTATTAACCTAGTAACTAAGTAAATAATATATACTCCTTTGTCTTATTTTCTTATTTTCTTTTCTTATATAACGTTTTAACTTTATTACGCAGTATATATATATAGCTTAATAACATCTACTTCGCTATATATTATTGTCGCTTGTACTTACTCTATAACACTTAACTGCTATTAGTAATCTTAGCTAATAGAATTTTAAAATTAGATATTTTATAAATAGTTGGTTTAACTTTTTAAATAACTATTTTTATTCTTTCCCCTACTTCTAAGGCTTATTCTTCTTAGTAAGTCGTATAAAGGGTTTAATATTCTTTAACTGTTTTATAATAAATTATCCATAATAATTATAAAATCCTAAGAACGACCTTAATTACCTAATATTATTTTTGCTCTTACTAATGAACTATAGCCTTACTCTTCTTTAAGTCTATACTAAGCCTTTTAGTTCTATAGTAAATCCTATAAACTTAGTCTTTACTATAAAAATTCGCGTTTTTTTAATTACTATTGGTTTTTTCTCTTAATTGTAACGGAACCTTGTAGTAGGAACTACGGTAGGTCCTATTATTAGGCTGGGTATGTAGGTAAGAACAAAACAACAACATAATAACAACTGGTAGAGTGGGTGCCTAACAGACTAACTCCAATTATATTCTAAGATTTACTACAAGGAGAGAACTATCTATGGTAGGGACTAAGGTCCTTTAAATACATAACTATACTCCTAAGAAATCCTCTCTTGTATGTGAGGTACGTGTTATACGTATTATACGCAGGCGTATACTGTATACACTTTATATACTGCGTATAACACCATGTAACTCGCTTACTATTCCTTATTATATAGTTCTACCGGATCTATCCTAGACTATGCCTGTATTAACTAACTAGCTTCCTGCAACTCTTCCCTAAGTAGTTATAATATTGTACTTAAAGCGTCCGTAATACTATCTTCCTTCTCTTTATCTTCGTCCTTAAAGATTCCTAACATCTCCAAGTCGTCTACTAGAGGTGTAATGTCCGTTTAATTAGTCTGGTTAATATCCTTACTTATTATACCTAAAGCTTCTTCTTCTTTGTAAGCGCAACGTTGTGCTCGTACCGTGGCTGCTATACTGTTGCTTAGTGAGATAATGTTGTCTCTATATTCTTATTGTGCGAAAGCGGGGTTAGTATATATTGCGATGGCAAGTCCCTTGTCTTAACAACCCTTGTCTTACTTAGAGTGCACTAAAGCAAACGTTTAATTGTCCTATAATGTTCGCTCTGTTTCTAACGCTAAGTGTGCGCGTTTTATAACTCTTAATAGTCTTCTAGTTCCCTAAGTAACTTATTATAGGGTCTTGTGTTTAATCTGCCGCTGCGAAGCTTAAGTCTAAGTTAGCCGCCGCACGCGCTAAACTCTACCGTTCTGCTAAAGAGACTGCTTGGGCCCTTAAGGCTTAACGTCGCTCCTTTAAGTCTTAGTAGGTTGCGTTTACTTAGTTAACCCGTCTTAAAAAGGTTCGCAAGAAGGTTTATTCTAAGAAGTGGAAACTGGTTTAGTAGGGTCTTAACAAGCTAGGTAATAAAAGAACTGGCTCTCCTCCTACGAGGGAAACAACTTTAAGTAGCTTAGTAATTACTCCTCTTAAGTCCCCCTTAGGTGACTTGTTTTTTGGCAATCCTTTTTTGTTAATATTACTTAACCTACTCTCTTCTAATACTTCTATACCTTTCCTATAGCGTTTTCTAGGTTGCTTAGTAGTTCCTAGGTAGTCTTACTATAACCTATCCACTTTACTTTATACTACGTTTTGTCCTCTACGTCCTTATAACTGATAATCTTTAAAACTTGCTATTTGTCTTCCTCTTGTTCTTTATATATGTCTGCCTTATAGACTAGTGGCTTAACGTTCCCGTATACTGGCTCTAGTATTGTGATATATTATATAGGGTAGATCTTTATTTTAGCTAGTAAGTTTAACTTATATATAACTAATAAAATTCTTTACTTAATTTTAAAAGGTCTTAGTCTAATATAGTCTAACTTCTTACTTGGTCGTTAACTCTTAAAATTTTTGTATAGTAGCTACACTTTATCTCCCTCCTTAAGATCTGGACCCTTAGATCTCTTAGCGTTATAGTACCTTTTTATTTATTCTTGTACTAGTTTAGCTGTTTCTATAAGGTCTATATAAAGATTTATTAATATCTCCATTCTTTACTTAGCTGTGCTACTCGTCTTTTTTGCTTAATATGGCGATAACGATGTTCTTAGCTTATATCCGTAATTTGCCTTAAATAGTAATGTCCCCATTCCTTCTTATAGTGTTGCGTTGTATGTAAACTATATAACTAGTAATAACAATACCCAATTATTTTGTGCGTGATTAATATAATGCCTTAGATACTACTCTAGTGTCTAGTTTAGTCTTTCTGTTTATCCGTCTGTCTGCGGATAATATGCTGTAAATATTACTGCGCGAACTCCCTATTCTGCTAGAAATACTTCTTAAAATGCTATTATAAATCTTAGATCTCTGTCTAATATAATCTTGTTTAGTACTCCGTGTCTTATAAACACTTCTTTTATATAGATTCTAGCAATATCTTCTGCTGATATTTCTTTAGTATATGCTATAAAGTATCCCTACTTTATTAGCTTATCTATTATTACTAAGATCGCGTTATAATCTTGTCCTATAATAGGATCTCTTGACTTTAATAACTTAATAATAAAGTCCTATAATATAACTTCCTATAGTCTTCCTAGTATTTTAATAGGTTATAGCCCTCCATATGGCTTATACCTCGTTAGTTTATTTCTTTAGCAATCTGGACACTCCTTTATAACTTATTATACTAGTCCCCAAATTCCTTAAATAATATACTTTTCTTAAAGTCTTAACACTAAGCCTATAGCTCCATTGTGTCCTTATATTATTCCCTTATGGAATTCCTTAACAAATTCTTCTGCAATAGACTTAGGTATATATATTACTTCTCTATTTTTGTATTACTCTAAGTCTGGATCCTCTGCCTGCGCTTCTTAGATCTTTTATATCTAATTACTTTCTAGTAATTCATAGATCTGACTTTCTTTAGTTGCTATAATCTTTAGATAATTATACCTAATTAATCTGTCTTAATCCTTTCGCAATAAAGCTCCCGATAGCTTTTTATTACTTTATAGTTCAGCCTTTCTACTTAGAGCGTCTACTCGTGCATTGTCTGTACCCTTAGTATACTAAATTTTAAAATAGTATTCTATAAGCATTTCCGCCTATCTAACCTGTCTTTAATTGAGTTTCTTTATTGTTAAGAATTCTGTAAGGTTCTTATAGTCCGTTTTAACCATAAATGGTTTCTCTATACCTTATAAGAATGCTCTCTATTTCTTAAGTGCTGTAACTATACCTAACAACTCCTTGTTATAGATGTCGTAGTTTAACTCTAGTAGTGTTATCTTTCAACTGTAGTATGCTACTAGATGCCATCTATTTTGATGTTTTTATATAAAGCATGCCCCTAGTGTAAAGTCTAATGCATTTATTTCTATAACCGTCTCTAGACCTGGTTAATAGATCTTAAGAACTGGCTCCTAAGTAAATAACCCTTTAATTCTCTTAAATAGTTCTTATTACTTCTTCCCCTATGCCCATAGTTCTTTTTTCTTTATTAACCATGTAAGTAGCTTAATATCTTTTAACCATTGCGCTATGAACCTTTTATAATAATTGCAAAACCCTAGGAACGATCTTAACTACGTAACGTTCTCTAGTTCCTACCAATTTACTATAGCCTTAATCTTTTTTGGATCTATACTAAGTTGGCCTAGTTTAATAATAAATCTAACAAAATCAGTCTTCCTAGTGAAGAACTCGCATTTCTTAATTGCTACTAGTATCTGTTCTTCTTGTAGTCTCTTTAAGACCTATTTAACGTGTTTTCTATGTTCTTCTTTACTCTCTAAGTAGATAATAATATCATTGAGGTATACTATAATAAATTCATCTAAGTGTTCTTCTAATACACTATTAATTTGCTTCTAGAACGTTGCTAGTGCGTTTATAAGTCCAAATTGTATAACTAATAGCTTATATAGTCCTTCCTTTGACCTAAAGGCTGCCTTCTATTTATTGCCTTCCTTAATCCTAATCTAATAGTATGCCCACCTCAGATCTATCTTTATAAAGATCTTTGCGTTGCCTATCCTGTCTTGGATTTCGCTAATTAAGGGTAAAGGATACCTATCCTTCCTAGTAATGCTGTTTAACTGTCTATAGTCTATATATATCCTAAGTTTTCCGTTTTTCTTTGGGATGAATAGTACTAGATATCCTGCTAATAACTATAATAGTCTAATATATCCCTTGCGTAAGTTCTCCTGGACAAACTTCTTAAGCGCTACTAACTCTGTTTTAGTAAGCTTATAAATTAGAAAGAACTTTAGACTTATTCCCTCTTCTAGTTCTATCTTATAGTCCTATACTGTATGCTTTAACAGCTTTTCACTTTCTAGTGACCATAACTTTTTACTATACTTGTGGTATCTCTTTGGTATATAACTTAAGCCTTGCTTAGTCTCTTTATATATTGCTTTAACTTGGTACTATACCAACTTAGTTTACTGTCGCACTTTGTGCCGTTAAGTATCCCTAATATTAACCTGGCCTATAACCTAATTAATCTTTAGATTGTACTCCTATAACCAAGGCATTCCTAGTATTGCCTCGTCCTGTCCTAATGGTAGGATATTAAAAGACATTCTAACTAGTCTTTCTTTAATAGTTAACTAAATAGATCCTATTTTAAGATTAATAATACCTTCTCTATAGGCTATCTAATCTCCTAAAATCGTTGTAAGTAGATATAGGTGTTCTTTTTATCTATATGGTAACCCTATTCTTTCTACTACCTTTGGTAATATATGGTTCCTAGTTGCTCTACTATCTACCAACGCTTTAAACTGCTAATCTTGCCATTTAACTCGTAAATTTAGGTATTGTTCTTAAATTCCTTTAAGGGTTTAAGGCTCTAATACTAGTTCCCTCTGGTCCTATATACCTCCCCTTTTCCTAACTATTGGCTGCTAGATCCTACTTATACTTAGTCTAACCTTAGCCAATACTTAATTCGTTTCTTTTCCTCTATATACCATAGATAAGTGTTCTCTGGGCACTCCCACTACTATTATCCGTCTAGGTATTCTTCCGTAAGGAATCTTCCTAGTTAAAGTATTAAGTCCCCTTAACCTTATACTTCTACTAGGTGGCATCTATATATATACTTAGCATTCCTAAACCGCTTTTCCTTTAGTGCCTAATATATCCTTACTAGGTACTTCTGGTTCTTGTCTTTAGGTGCTCTATATATGTTATATATATCCTCCATATAAGCTATCCACGATAGTGTATAATACGCTATATGTTTTAGGTTAACTCTTAGTTTATCTTTATTCTTAAGTTTAAACCTATACCTAGTTAACCTAACCACTGGTATCTTTACTATGGGTATTAAGACTTATTACTTACTTCTCTAATCCCTAGATCCTTCTTCTAGGTTCCTTAACATTATAATTAATGCTTCTTTAATGTAACTTATATGTTTTTCCGTAATAGGTTGGTCTTAGACCACTTTTTTATCTAGCTACATATAAAAGTCTTTCTATTTATTACTGTGTCGTTGCCTATACCACTTTCCATATAACTGGTTTAGTGTGTATAGTTTTTCTATTAGAAAGTACCTTGTTATTACTGTATTATGACATCCTTTAGTATATCTTTCTTTAAACCTAGTTAGGATATCTAGATCCTCTTCTTGTTCTAGTTTATCTAACTATTTTGCCCTAGGTGTCCCTATACTTGGCCTATTAGTAACTCTTTATACGGGTGCTCTGTCCCTTATATAACCTAGTATAGCTAACCTTTTATCTAGCTTTTGCTCTTGCTATATAATAATTCTTATTCTAAACTTATCTATAGTTTCTTGTTTTCTGTGTCTTATAGCTAGATCTTCGTAGTTATCTTGCTTTTTAATCCTAGTATTAACTATTTAATCTTTAGGCTAAACACTACATTTACCTAGGATTGCTAACGTTCTTATTTGTTCTTTAAACTTATAGTTCTTAAACTTACGTCCTATACTTATTTATTTGTTGCTAAACTAAGTCACTACCCTTTCCCATTGGTTTTCGTCTGTTATGTGTCCTTAGGTATGTCTTATCTCGTCTTAAAAATCTTAAGCTTCTTATATCTCTTCTTAAGAATCTTAAGCCTGTAGCCTTTTGCCTTTATTAAGTGATGAGCTAGCACTAGCAGTTATTTACTTGCTTAGTTTCTTCTAAACATTACTCCTATCTTCTTATAAAGCAATAGAAATTGTATTTAACGGTATTATAACATCTGTTACTAAACCCTATTCTATAATAGTCTTAGTTTCTGCTTCTATTTTAACTTCTTTAAGGTCTGTATGCTTCTAGTAAGCTACCTTTATTGCTTTATTATTAGTAAATGCTTTGCCTTTGTTAAATTTATTATCTTTAATATCTAATCTATAAGCTAGTTTGTTGGTTCCTCTAAACTTAGATAATAATGGCTCCTATAGCTAATAGCTTGCGCCATACTTAGCGTCCTTATAAATTTAGCATGCGTTATTATAACAATACGCAAAACTGTTAATTAAATACTCTTTTATTCCTTATAGTGTACTGTTGTCCCTTTATATATATATGCTATCTGCTAGCCTAGTTCCCTTTACCGCGTGGTTACTCTAACCACCTCTATAGTTTCTGGCGAAATGACCTTGTTTTCTATAATTTATACAAGCCCCATCTTTAAACTATTTTTCTTGCTGTGGAGTCTGCCTAAACGTCTTCTACTGCTAAGATCCCTAGTTTAGCCTCTGCTCTTGGGTCCTTTAATTACTTAATCCTTAACCTTTAGGTTTTTATAGTTTCTTTTCCTACCTTTGGGTTTCTTTGGTACCGCTTAGGTCCATTAGCTCTGCGCTATTCTATAGTTTTTAACTCTATATTTATTGTTGCGTACTCTACGCCTTATACAACTATAGAACTTTATCTTACCCTCTCTTAGCTTGTTCCCTTTAATAGATCCTATTATTAATCTTTATTAACTAATCTATTAACTCTTTTAGAGTATCCGCATCTTCTATTAGGATAATTACGTCCTAGACTTTAGCCTTAAGTCCCTATTTATACTATGCCATAAGCGCCCTATTATTCCACTTAACCTATATGGCTAGTGTTTAAAACTGTGTTATATACTTAATTACTAAAGTGCATTATACTAAGTTCTAAAGCTTTTATTCCGCTATGGTTATAGCCTCTAGGTCTCTAAATATCTATATTAGTTGTTCCGCGAACTTATTTTAACTGGTAAATATATACCGCACGTCCTAGTTAGTAGTTATTATGCCATTAGCCTATATTTCCATAAGATACAGTTTAAACCACTTAAGTGCCCTCCCTATTAGGAACAATTCTGTATAGGCTACTTAATTTAATAATATTGCTAACTTCGCTCCTTTCTATACTACCTTAAAGTGCATCTACGTAAGAAACCCCTTAAGCTTTAACTTCTCCCCTAAGAATTGTTTAATTGAAGGTAGTTTAATTTTCACTACTCTAATTCCATTAATGCGTTCTTTAAGTATCCTACTATTATCTTATAAGTGATTAACTATTTCCTATAACTGACCTCGCATAACCACTTAAGAATCTCTATTGTCTATACTGGTATCACCTAGCCCTAAGGTTGTGGCTGCCGTTAACGCCGTTGTGACTGGTGCTTTAGGTAGCATATTGTTTGACCTTATTTAATACCATAACCTTAGTAGTGAATGTATAACAGAACCTTATAGTAGGAACTACAGTAGGTCCTATTATTAGGCTAGGTATATAGGTAAGAACAAAATAACAACATAATAATAACTGGTAGAGTAGGTGCTTAATAGACTAACTCTAATTATATTCTAAGATTTACTACAAGGAGAGAACTATCTATAGTAGGAACTGAGGTCCTTTAAATACATAACCATACTCCTAAAAAATCCTCTCTTGTATATAAGGTACGTGTTATACATATTATACACAGGCGTACACCGCGTATACTTTATACACTGCGTATAACACCACGTAACTCGCTTACTATTCCTCGTTACATGGTTCCACCGGATCTATCCTGGACCGTGCCTATATTAACCAACTAGCTTCCTGCGACTCTTCCCTAAGTAGTTATAATATCGTACTTAAAGCGTCCGTAACATTAATCTCTATAACATATATTTAATATACTAATAGTATTCTTCTTTGCTATTAGTATAGACAATAATATTACCTAGGTATACTGTAATAAAATCGTCTAAGTATTCTCCTAATATTACTATTAATTCTTTTTTAAAATAATATGTGTATATTAACTAGTCTAAATTATATAACAAATAGTTTATATAATCTCTCTTTAGATCTAAATACCGCTTTTTATTTAATACTCTTCTTAATCTTAATCTAGTAATACGCCTATCTTAGGTTTATTTTTGACGATGGTTCTAGAAGAGTCCTCCACATTCGTTTCCTGCTTATATAAGCAGATTCCCTTTGTTTCCATTTTGGTCGGTATCCTTAGCAATCACTTTGCCACCGTAAGACATAGGCCTATATAGGGGCCTATGTTCGTCGTAGATAGAACTAGATATACACATATTTTTCTTCTCGAGATCGTCAAGTTCATCAATTTTTAAGAAGATTTATATATTTTTAATTCTATCTCAGATCTCGCTAATTAGTGGTAATGTGACGGCTTGAACAAATGCCGCACGGCTCGAACAAATGCCTCTGAACCAAAGCTTAAACGAATGCAACGTGTGCTTAAACAAATGCTGTATTACGAAGATATCAAGGTGAGGAGCAAGAGAAGGTAGTAAGGCCACGTCTAAATACACAAGCCAAGCCCTAAGCGAACCCCTGACTAGGTGACGCGCCCCAGCGCCGTCACAGGTAAAGGATACCTGGCTAGGCGAGAGGCCTTTGCTTCTAGAAATGGGGTCTAATTTCTCTACGGCTTTACCGATTATCGTAACGGTGTTCTTTCTACAAGTTTACATTAAGTCTGTTGAGCAATAGCTCTTCTCACAACTATCTCCAAAGTTTCCATATCTTCGTCTCTCACCCCAATATCCCCGTTATCCCTCTTCTCATACAGCGTTCCACCCTCTGCCCAAATACGTCTCAGTGTGAAGACCGTTGCCCAAGGTACCTGCTCCTCCCATGCTTCCTTCTCCAAGTCTTTGAGCTTTGCTAGAGGAATATGTGAGACATCCCATTTCTCTCCCGTCTGTCTCTCAAATTCTGCCACTATTGCATTTGGTGTAGTGGTAAAGGAATTGACCTTCAGTGCTCGGTTACGCGCGACATCCGGTTGCTTGAGAGCGGCGACGAGGAGTGTGCCCACGCTGAGGGTTATGAGATGAGCACATCAATGTTGAATTAATACTGGAAAGGAATCATAACTTACTCGGACATAGTAGTAAAGCTTATCTTTCCATCCGCGTCACCCAAGAGCACTGCTTTCTTCGCTTTTACATCAAAGGTTCCCATATCTGATCCGACCGGAGATTTTGCAATATACATGTCGGCGTAAGGCCCGGTGACAAGATAAGTATAGTCCAGGCGCTTAACCGACGAAGATATATACTTGCGCACTTTCAGCTTCTGCTGGTGTGGTTTCTCAATGGCAGATTCTGGACTATATTCAATATCAGTGCCATATTCCGAAGGGAAAAAGCGGAGAATCGAGCTGGAAGCTTCAGCGAGGCGAACAAGGTTGATTTGAAGATCAATGGCGTTTCTGCCAAGTGCGCTGATTACAGTGTCAAATCCTTAAGCGTGGAGTATTAGCGGAATGGGCGGAGGACATAGTGTGGGGTGATTAAGTGCCTTTGTATGCATTGATAATATCTTGCTCATTGCAAATATCCCCAATGATAACTTCTAATCCCTGTTTTTCTACACTTTGAATGATGTGCTTTTTGCTTTCAGTGGTATTTGATGAAGTAAAGGCGGCAATACGGCCGAAGGAAGCTTTGGCATTGAGAAGAGCCCGAGTAACGTAGATTCCTATCACGCCGGTGGCTCCGAAAATAAGGATATTTTTAGGAGCGGCCACCATTGCACCGATAATGTTGCGTGGCAGGCCAATACCTCCAAGTGACGTTTATAGGTTTTAAGTCGAGCTGCAGAAGGTTCACTATATTGGTAAAGAGCTATAAGAGTGATAGAGGCGGGCATGAATAAAAATGTCGGAGCTTCCGCTTCGCCGACCCCTCATTACCCCGCACCTGGTGCAAGATTCCGGCACAACTTAATTGCAAAAGTATTTGTCGTTTACGAAATGCATTATAATCCTTGGCATGCAGATCCCTAATTGACCCGAGATACGAGTGGTCTATATTTTCGGGTCCTAGAATTCAAACTTTGCCAAGCCAGCTTCTAATTAGTTAGAAACAAAACCGCGCGCGGTAGGTTATGGTAGAATCCACGTGACGAACATCAAAATATTATGAATATTAAAATGTCTTAGTATTGCACCTTCCCTACGGTCTTTCCGCTCTACAATATGCATTTAAAATTGATGCATTTTGGACCAAATTTTGCGTGCATATTGGGCAGATTTTTAGTGCATATAGAGCTGAATTTAAATGCAAAAAGGGTAGTCTCATCCGTAGACTTTATATGCAAAATGCAGTGGTTTTTTATACATATTGCACGTATATTTCACGCATATTGGGTATAAATCTCATGCATACAATTAAGGCTGCAGAGAGGCTTGATATTTAGCTTAATTCAACTAATCTATATATATCAATGGGCTTACTAACTTAAAAAAGGGCTAGTTAAAAACCTAAGATATACAAATTCCGGTAATACTTAGTATAGTATTGCATCAAGCTTTACCAAATTGCAATTTTAGTAAAATATTACAATAGGAGCGCGATCGACAGCCTCTATACATAGCCTCAGCAACCCTAAATCTAGAAATTTAAAATGGTAGATTTACTAATATTAGTTATTACAAGAAGCTACTAGTGCGAAATATATAAATATCTTACTATAGTGTTAATATATCGTCGTCGCCAATATATATTCTTATAGGATGTCACATAACCAAATTTTTTAGTAATTATGTTAGCCACGAATTAAGATAGGAAAAAAATTCTAAAAATCCAATTTACGACAACAATATAGATCTAGTGATTATATAAAAGCTCCCTATACATTATTATATATATATTAAACAGCACGTATAGCGGTAACTTTATTAGGGGTAGGTAGGAGACAGTAAAAGGGATTTTCGGCCTAAGACATCGCGCTACTTTAAAGTCAGTAAACTAAATTAAATGGCGTAGTCTCTACTTACCTCCAAGCCAGTATATAATTTCCTATTTAGGAATAGTCATTTACTGGCTAAATATATTAATATTGGTAATAATACAGTCAACGCCGCCTGTCCTGCTTTTATACAGCACGCTAATTAACAACTTAATCTACTTAATCCTAATCTATCTAGCCACGCTTATGCCGTTATAAGTCGCAATCCTGCAGCTCCTATTAATATTAATACTAGTAAAGCTTTTAATATATGCCCAGCACCTAAAGCCAGCGGCGTTAATAAAGAATTCAACCTTACCAAATTGCCACTCTTATATACCTGGTTCACAATAGCAGATACGGTAGCTTGCCCGATTAATATCGTTACGCCTTTATAACTTTCTTAATCCAATAGTAAGGTTATTTCGTAGGTGGCAGCGTTTAAAGAAGGGGAGCTCACTAAGCTAGTAATCTACTGCGTATTTAATTTAAGCCCGCTATATTATAGTTAGGCTTGCATTAAATACGCCTAATAGACGTAGTAGTGGCGTGTTATCCCTTAAGGTTGGTTTATCTGGTAAAAAAATAAAGGTAAGGTAATTTAAGTACTCAGCAACTAGGACTCCGTTACTGACGCTAATATACATCTAGGACTTTAAGCGAGCCTTTAGCTTAATAATACCATTCATTTACTCTATAAAGAACTGCCAGAATAGTTAAGCCAAGCCTAGATCTTAAATATAGCCGGAGTAGTATAGTAGGTAGTGAATTTAAACGGTACATACTTGCAGCCGTTTGGGTTCGCCGCGGTAATATAGCTTCTTATATATTCAAACGAATTCCTCTGCGAGCTCCTAAATATAAGGTATATCGCTTTTAATAAACTCGTATTAAGTAGCCAGTGAATAGAGCCTGCTAAGTATGCGGAAGTTCGCAAGGTACTCATTAGGGAGGATTCTATTAAGTAGAAAGGTTCTAAATTGGAGCAACCAGGCCTCCCATTCCTTAGATTTAAATCCTATATAGTCTCTATTAATTCAACAAGGCGTATGGGCAATAGATACCGGTATTTAAGGCCTTAATTTAGTTAACGCTAAGCCAATTATCCTAAGCTCAGCATCGCTTAAACGGTAGAAAGGTAATTCTGGAAACCTATCCATATATTCACCTCTAGTTTTAGGGTTATTAATCTTTAGCTTTATACTGTTCCATAAGCGATATAAAAAGGGCGTAATATTTAAGAGAACGTTGTAACGGAACCTTGTAGCTTAGACTACGGTGGGTTCTGTTATTGGGCTGGGTATGTAGGTACGACAAAACAACAACGTAATAACAACTGGTGGAGTGGTTGCCCAACAGATTAACTCCAATTGTATTCTGAGATTCACTACAAGGAGAGAACTATCTACGGTAGGGACTGAGGTCCTTTAAATACACAACCGTAC
>Ga0307507_10004932_pt1 | contig 22771 bp, 25 predicted proteins | sample 7_EM_MG_FD_207223 | JGI IMG/M metagenome (GOLD analysis project Ga0307507, IMG submission 207223) | Populus trichocarpa ectomycorrhiza microbial communities from riparian zone in the Pacific Northwest, United States - 7_EM | ecosystem: Host-associated > Plants > Roots > Unclassified | place...
TAATTCTACACTTTATTTCGTCTTGTTCATTCCTCTCCTCTCATGGCTTCGCCGTTGCTTTCCCTACTATTCATAATATCTTGGCGCCAAGATTTCCGTAGACTTTTGGATTTGGTAAGTACTACGCGGCACTCAACTACACGGAAACACGCGATAACGAGAAGGACCATATTATGGTCCAAATACAACTACACGGCGAAAAAGAGTCAGTCACTATCAACGCCATGATCGACTCAGGAGCAACAGAAGACTTCATAGACAGAGAAGTCTGCAACAAACACGGGATCAAGATGATCAAAGCAAAGAACCCAAAGGAGATTTACCTTGCGGACGGAAAACCAAGCTCTATGGGCCCCGTTACCCATATGACGAAAGTACCTATGGACATTAGTAGCCATAGGGAATTGGCAACCTTCCAAGTGGCGAATATCCAAAACCATGAGGTCATCCTTGGGATGCCATGGTTAAGAGAGCACAATCCAACAATCAATTGGAATGACAAAAGGATCACATTCAACAGCGAACGATGTACGACTTGGTGTCTCAAAAGTTCGCCTGTTGCATATGCGATACCCGAAGATAAAGCCCTGGAGGAGAATCTCATCACCAGATTCTCCAAGGTCCAGGCCAAGCAAGGGTCCGACAACCAAGAACGGCCCGACGGCCAATGACCAGAGTGTCAGAGTTAAGAAGCTATCCGCTGAGGCCAGAGTGCCTATGAAGAGAACAGCAAGAGCGGCAGGACACGACCTGTACGCTAACGAAGGAACCGACGTTCCTGCCAGAGGGGAAGCAATTGTTGGGACAGGGATAGCGATTGGATTACCTCACGACACCTATGGACGAATTGCACCACGAAGCAGTCTAGCAGTCAAACACCGACTCATGACAAATGCAGGTGTAATGGACTCCGACTACAGAGGAGAAGTGAAGGTGGTCCTAGCCCACCTAGGAGACCAACCAGATCGAGTGGAGAAAGGAGACCGAATAGCACAACTGATCATCGAAAAATTCGACAACAGAGAACTACAAGAGGTAACACAGTTGGACGATACCGAGAGAGGAGATCAGGGATTTGGGAGCTCAGACACCACCATGGACCAGCGGGTCACGGGCCAGAAGGCCAAAGGACATATGGAAATTAACGAGATATCGGCAAGACCCTTCGGAGAAGTCTACCGAAGAGGAGAGACAACAGGCATCCTAAGATGGGATGAAGTCGACAACGAAATTCAGCTGGAAGCTATCAACATTAGCACCGAGCTGGCGATAAAGGACAAGAAAAACAACGAAGACCAGGACGTAAGGAGCACGGTCCCTCAAGAATATCACCACCGGCTGGATGTGTTCGAAAAAGGAGAGAAGAAGACAGTACCGCCACACCGACCCGGTATCGATCTGACAATTGACCTAGAAGAAGGGAAAACCGTACCCATCAAGAAAGTATATGCCCTCAGTTACGACCAACTGGAGGAGCTGCATCGATACATCAAACAGAACAAAAGCCAAGGATCGATTAGAAGGGTCAAGTCATGAAGGGCATCACCGATGATGTTCGTCAAGAAAAAGGACGGCAAGCTCAGACTATGGGCCGATCATCGGGCGCTCAACAAAGTCACCAAGGGAGATCGACACCTGTCACCACTCATCAGCGAAGCACTGGACAGACTAGGAGGAGCCAAGTACTTCACCAAGCTGAATATCAAGGACGCTTACCACAACATTCGAATCAGAGAAGGAGACGAATGGAAGACCACCTTTTCAACAAACAGGGAACCTACGAATATCTAGTCATGCCATTGGGACTATGCAACGCACCAGCAGCGTTCCAATGATGGATCAACGAGGTCCTTATGGAACACATCGACATGTGTTGCATCGTCTATCTGGATGACGTACTAATATATTCAAACACCCTACAACAATACCGAAAAGATGTTAGCAATATCCTCGAAGCAATAAGAAAATCGGGGATGAAGGTCCTACCATCCAAGTGCGAATTCGACCAAATCGAGACGGAATATCTAGGGTTTATCATCGGACTAGAAGGGGTCATGACAGACCCAGTCAAGAGACAAGCCATCTAGGACTGGACGACCCCCAAGAAAATCAAGGAAATTCAATGCTTCCTAGGCTTCTGCAACTTGTACCGACGATTCATAGAAGAGTTCAGCAGCACGGCCAAACCACTATATGCAAAAACAAAAAAGCAATGCATTGGCAACTGGGAATGGGGAGACAAAGAACAGCAAGTCTTCGACGAATTAAGGATGAAACTCACCACGGCCCCAGTACTGGTCTACTTCGACCCCCTCGCACCGACCAAAATCGAAACGGACGGCTCAAAATAAGTCTGTTCCGGTATACTATCACAGCAATGCCAGGACGGAAAATGGAGACCAGTTGCGTACCGATCCAACACGATGTCGGACGCCGAATGCAACTACGACATACACGATAAGGAACTACAGGCGATAGTACAAGCATTCCACGAATGGAAAAGATACACCAGAGGAAATCCGAAACCGATACGGGTCCTCACAGACGACAAGAACTTAGTCACCTTCATGACAACGAAGGAACTAAATGAACGACAAGCACGATGGATGCAAGAACTAAGTCAATACAACTTCAAAATCGAATACCGACCAGGAGAGGAAGGAGGAAAGCCGGACGCCCTCACAAGAAGAGAGGGAGACCTACCCACAGCAGGAGACAAGAGACTCACTCGAAACGTAGGGATCTTACTGCCAAACGAAAGATACGGGGATATCCCAGAAACGGAAGAAATCAAACTCGATGTATTGGAAACAACGGAATTCCAAGACAAGGATAAGGGAGAAATACAAAAGGCAAGCAACGTCGACAACAAGATCCAAGACATTAAGAGAAACTTGGACGAAGGAAGAAAAGAAATGAAGGGAATAGCGTTGGGGCTATGTCAAAGGAAGGACGGCCTCTTATGGTATCAAGGAAAGATTTGGATACCAAAGAACGAAGGGATACAAACCTCTCTTATCGCTAAACATCACGAACCCCCACAGGCGGGACATGGCGGAACGGCAAAAACTACCCTACTCATCAGTCGACGATACTACTGGCCAAAGATAAGAGAAGATATCAAAAGATTCATAAAAAGTTGCGACACATGTCAAAGGACCAAAGTGGTCCGACATGCACCCTACGGATTGCTACAGTCAAACGAGGCCCCCGATCGACCATGGAAATCAATAGCCATGGCCTTGATTACAGACCTGCCGAAATCAGAAGGATATGACACCATACTGGTGGTCATCGATCGGCTGACCAAACTGAGCCATTTCATTCCATGCTCAAAGGACCTGGACGCACGGCAGTGGGCCAATCTCTTCATGAAGGAGATTGTCAGGCTACACGGACTACCACAGGATATCATCACCAACAGGGGGACACTATTTACCTCAGACCTATGGAAGGAAACTACCGGGAAATTAGGAATCGAACTAAGGCTCAGCATGCCAATCCACCCACAATCAGGCGGACAGACTGCAAGGACCAATGCCATATTGGAACAATATCTACGGGCATACATCAACTTCCAACAGGACGATTGGTGTGGTTACCTACCACTAGCAGAATTTGCATACAACAACGGATATCAGGAAACCATCAAGAACACACCCTTCTTTGCAAATTACGGAATAAACCCCGAATACGAGATGATCGGTCATCTGATACACTGAAAACGGACCAAACCGGAAGAAATGACACACTAACATGAGTCATTAAAAAATGAGATGGTGACCGCACAATTACGACAAAAAGAATACTACGATCTACACCGAAAACCCGATCCGAACCTACAATCAGGAGACATGGTGTGGTTGTTGCCACGAAACATCAAAACCACAAGACCATCGAAAAAACTGGACTACAAGAGAATCGGACCATTCAAAATCTAGGCAAAGATTGGGACAAGCGCATATAAGCTGGCCTTACCACCCTCAATGGCCATACACAACACATTCCATATCTCCCTCCTAGAACCTTACCAAGACAACCGATTCCCCTCGCAGATCAAAGAACCCTCTCCTCCTATTCAGGTAGAAGGAGAAGACGAATACGAACTCGACGAGATTATCGACTCTCGACTCAACTACAACAAGCTCCAATACCCAGCTAAGTGGAAAGGCTACTCACCAGAAGACGATCAAGTCTGGTACCCCTCAGAAAGCTTCAACCATGCAGAACACACAGTCCAACGATTCCACCAACGCTACCCAAGAAAGCCCGGAGTAGATACACGTCACGATCAACAGATCGTCCTCCGCACCTCCCCCCGTCGTCAAACAAGAACGGCGCTCACACACGCCAGAGAGGGACGCCCAGCGCATCGCTCGCAACGCTACCCCCACTAGCCCAGCATACTCGGGCTCACCAAAGAGGGAGGTAGCACACGCCTCCATGGATTGGACGGACTGCACCGATGCCGGATGCCAAATCCATCTCGGCGAAAAACAAGGGTCAGGCTGGTACCCACAATTCACCAGGAGATCGAGAAAACCAAGTGTCGCCCACGACCATGACTGGCGACAGGAGATGGAAGCGAACCCAGGAGAGGACTGGGCCCCAAAACAACAACCTCGTCAGCGAAGGGCTCGAAGGGCCCACGGAAACCTCACGAGCTGGGAGCCTTGTTTTAACGACAACTGTAAGGAACACCAATGGGAAAAGGTGGACGCCGGATACTACTCCAGACAAATGGGAGAAAAAGGGGAACTGTCGATGAGTGACAGAAGGGAACAAAGGAAGAGAAAAGCCGTGAGGATACGGCTGGAGAGAGAGGGGAGCCAAAAAACCAAGGAAACGCTGGAAACACAGATCTCGGACCTCCGGAGCCACCTCGATCGCGCTGCCCAAATCATGGTGGCAAAGGATAACGACCTCGAACGGCTCGATAAGGAAAAAGAGAAACTCCAACAGGCCTATAATCGATGCAAACAGAGGATGCGCCAAATCGGAGTTATGCTGTGGAAGGAAGGAGTTTAGCATCGTGAGACCGATGCAAGAGAGGGAAGGGAGCTAATGTCACAAACGGTGACTAAGCAAGGCAGACTCTCACATGACTAATAGTTATTAGTCATCGGTTTGTTATCTTTCACACTAAGAGATCAGTTGACTCACAGGTTTTCACATGACGACGCAATAGCGAGTCATCGGTTTATTGTTATTGGTTGATACTTGACATGACGCACCATTGTGGTCATGTGGTTTAGGTATTTCGCACATGACTCATAGTTATGAGTCATGGGTTTCGCGCATGTGACCCCATTGGGGCACATGACTTGTTTTATGAGTTTTGATTGGTTGCGAGATAGGGAGCAGATGACTTGGACGAGTCAGCTGATGGATATCACACTATGACTCACTATGAGTCATGAGTCGCGTGACGCGAGGGTATGAGTCACGAAGGGTTAGGGTTGAGGGAAGAACCCCTCTATAAGGGCACCCTTGGGACAGGATATTTGGGTTCTTCACGCAACCATCTAAGTTCTTTCTTGCTATTTACTTTCAATACAAAGATCTTCATCTATCACGCTTTCGGGAATCTAGACACGACTGTCTTATAGGAGCCTAGCGATCGACGTTGCTAGATTGGAGTCAAAGGACTTAGCTATCGCAACAGCTATTGTGCCAAGAGAATTGATTCTTAGAAGACTATCGGTTACCTGCTGCAAGTATCAAACGGAGAGAAGAGGATTGTAACACCTGCTTGACTGTGTGGCCAAGCGACCCAGAAGTTCATCCATGGGGTCTACGCTGTTGGCAGGCTCTGGGCCGGCACCGTCACCTTCTCCTGCATCTGCTTCCCGCCACTCTCCTACTCTGCAGGGGCGAAGTCGTTCATTTACTATGTACGGGGCGGCAGGACCTTCAGTTGCTTCTAGTGTTGCACCCGCTATGGGGTTGGCGAGAGCTGCTACATTTGCCACTAGTAGTACCAGAGAGCCTATTTCGGTGCGCACCAGGCTTAGCCACAGATTTGGAAGTCAAAACTCTGGGGCTAATCATCCACAAGAGAGTAAGTAATTTTTAAACTCCCTCTCGTCAGCTTAGAGATCCCCTTACTAATATTCAGACTTATTTAGCTCAGACAGGTCCCTCGATGACTACCGGTGAAGAAGACCGTACTTCTGAGTTCAGGTTACCTGCGGAGGATATGGAAGGGGATTTGGATATGACAGTCCAGGAAGATGAGCTTGATGCAAAGGGTAGACCTTTGATTGACTGGGTGAAGCCTGTTGATTGGCTTTTGGCTAACGCAGAGGTCTACGAGGGGTGGGAGGAGGATGAGGAGGATCAAGATGTAGATTTCATTGATCTATACGAGTCTGATGAGGAGGATGGCAATAGCTCAGAGGATTCTGATGAGATCTATGGTGAAGAGAAGATCTACGAGGAAGCGGACAACAACGAGGAAGAGGACAATGACAACGACAACGACTACGACAATGACTACGACAATGATCACTACCTGAAGGATGTAGGGGAGGCGCAGGATCAATCTTCTCACAGCCTGAGTCTGTCGGAGGATGGGGACCTAAATATGATAGGGGCAGGAGAAACCTCTGGCTCAGGTTTAGGAAGGGCGAACCGGGACTTCAATTGCCCTCAGTCTGCATCTGCCACCCGTGGGCTTCACAGTGATGCCGCAGAAAACCGTTTCCGGGCTAGCACTCAGGAGATTGGAGAGAGGCTGCTTGGGTGGGCTATGACCCCCAACGATTTCTTCACCAGCCCAGAAGATCAACAGGACAGCATCGAACACATCATCACCAAGAGAAAGCGCCTTTTTGCTGGCAATGCCCGTCTTATCATTGATCTCGAGGCGGCCGCTAGGGAGGACGCCCACGAACAAGGAATTGACCTTGAAGAGATGGATAGAATTGATCGTGAGATGGATAGGCTGGCTCTCCTCAACATGTCTCGGCAGCAATTCCCTCGCCGTGTGATAAAGGAGCCTCAGAATTAAGAGCTTCTACTTCACCTATTTCTTCTGTTGTCTTCTTCTGGTTTCCGTTTCTCACTTGCCTGAATTCCTGTATGCCTCACTCTTGTTATCTCGGTCCCCTTACCTTACCCCACCCCACCTCGCTATTTATCCCGATCATGATTTCTTCTCTTTAGAGGCATTGTTAACCGATATCCTGTCTCTCATGTCTAACAGATACCCGGATGCTTTCTCTTCTTTTGATTTTTGCTCAGCATTCTATACTTATTTCTTCTACTTCTTTAACTCTAGATGCCCAGAGCGGCACCTCTTGACAATTTAATTTCTTTTGTTATCCTAGCCCCTGAACGGATTCCTTTCTTTTTTTTGTACTTAGATTCAATGAGCCTGATTGCTCTCTACGGAGTAATGAGATAGCAGTTAAGAAGTTAGAATCAATTCCTCACAACGATAGATAAGTCCTGGCCATGGATTGAAATTATTGATGATGTACATAGCGGGAGCTTCCGCAGTCCAAACTCATCTGCCCATACCATACGCCCTTACCATACGCCCAAAACATACCCCCAAAACATACGCTCAAAGTCCACGCCCACACCATACACCCAAACCATACGCCCAAACAATATGCCCGAAAGATACATCTACATCATATGTCCAGAGTCATACGACCAAAGCGCGATGCCCAACAAATTGACCGATTACGGTTAATTGCAATTTAAACTCAAATATGTGAGAAAATAACCATTCTCCTAGAGAATCTAATCTTGACAGTTTACAGGACGGACTTCTATCTCAGAATCAGAATCAGAATCTACGATCTCACGATGCACCAGACCCATAATAACACTACAACTCATACTTCCACTACGCATCATTCTCATTGAATGCACGGTTGCACGAAGATAAATTCCTGCCCCCACGGCCGCAAGAATCCCTTTCTATTCGGCATCATCACAGTGTAAGAACCAAGATACCATCTCCTTCAGCTGTAGCTCCACACTCTCTCTGCCTTGTCCTCATGTATATTGATTCCCAACCAATACATCTGACCCAAGACCGGAGCATGCATTCCAGCCTTCGCAAAATCCATCATATCTGCCAAGTACTTGAGTAAGCAAAGTGCTAAGATTGTGGAGTATTTGACTTACAGAAGAAGCGTATAATCTTATGACCCCAGGAAAGCGAGTAGAGATAAGGATGTGAAAACAAGGTTGGTTGCAGGTCGCTGTAGTTATCTAGAACGCTCTGGGGAAAGCTCTTCGTCTCAAAGAAACAATGTTCGGCTGGAACATTGGGGGCTGCACGACAACGAGGAAGTGGAACGATATCCAGCTCACTGTTACCCGATACAGCAGGCCCAATGACGATATTGTTCTTGATCGTGTTCATGATATAAATCAATGATGGATATCTAGAATGGCAAAAAGGCAATCCTAATATGTTAAGAAAAAGAGGTTTGTGATAGGAAAATACTACAAAATGATTTCATCAAGGGCAGCTACTTATATATCAAGTGAATCTATACTATATTTAATTGAATACAATCAAATCGCGTACAGTCTCCATGCTGGGAATATTGAAAGGTCAGAAAGAAGAAGCAACCATTACAAGTCTGAGTCCGGAATTAAGCGCCGGGTTATTTTGCCTTTTACAACATGACGGCCTGAATCACACTGCTGAAGGAATTCTAAGCTGGAGACTCGACCTTTGATCTCGTATCCTAAGTCGAAGCCCTGTACGATAGCCCGTGATTCCCGAGTCCTCAGTTCCAACATTCCAGCAATCCGCCCACCTCTAACTAATTTGACTGCCTTGCCACTATCATTTGCCCACTCAAATCCCCACAGCTTAAGCTCATACCGACTTTCTATTCGTGGTGACCGGCTATTAGCCCAAGGCTTATCTATATCTTATTATCAGTATGAATAGTACTAATAGAAGACATGTATCTGCGTCTTGACTCAGACAGAATCCAGAAAAAGGCTCACAGAGGAAGAAGTCAGCCCTCATTCGGCCAAAGGAAATAGTGTAAAGGGTGATTGAGTCGTCAGGGCCAAATGTCCAGGTCCGGAAATCCTCTGTTGGAACTTCCGCAATTGAGGTAGTTGCCATTATCTTAGCCGTGAATACTGTAGAGAACAGATGGAAACGTAGAGAGCACTAGGGATAAGTATGATATGGTCTGAGGGTCTTTGGAGCATATTGAGGAGACAAGAATTATATTGGATAATGTGGTACTTATATAAAAGGTTATAATGACGAATCACTTTTCATCACTGGAAAAGGCATTGAGAGGTCTGGCTGCCATCTAGCATTCAGTTCCTTCCCTTTAGCCAGCTTTCAGTCTTTGGAACAGCTTCGAGGAACATACTTGCAAGTTCGTTTAGAAGATTTGGTCGTCAGGTAGGGGCGAAGGCGTTGTATGAGAGTACTCAATTGTTATTAGTCAACTTGGGTCAAGGTCCGGATTTGGTTACACTTTTTGGTGGCTTAGCAGGGTATGCTGACCATATACCGGATTTGGACTATGGTAATAAGCCTAAAGCCTGTCAATTGTATCACCATTCTTAATTCACATAGCTTCTGGCGAGCTTGACTGCAGCAAGCAGAGGCATACGCAGAAAGATATATACGCCCAAAGATTCATACGCCCAAAGATTCTTACGCCCAAAAGTTAATACTGTATACTTAATTCAAGAGAAGCGTGATTGTTAGACTCAAAGTTACATATGCAAGTAAAGATATTGAATCACGGAGGATAAGCCAGCATGAGCGCTAGACAGCTTCTTTCAAATACCTTTTTTCCTATCGGTAGTTCTTTTATAAAAAGGTATAAGTCCCAGTGTAAAGACCTCTGTTTTACGAAAGCTCAAAATCATCTTGACTTAATGTCCTCACAAGCAGAATCTTCAATGGCTGGCAGCCAGGGCCACTATACCAACTCCGGAAAAAGCCGCACCTCTTTTCTACGATTTCATGAAACCCCTACACGCAAACAGTCTCCCTCGTTATCCCAATTCTCTGCCAAATCTAGTCCATACGGGAGCGAAGGCCCAGTAATAACAACTCCAAGACCTTTGACTGGCGTGGCTCGAGCGCCTTGGTCAAGTGGCACAGGACCCTTACACTCTGATCAAGGCTCGCTACCCCCTGGAAACCAAGATCATGCTCGGAATATGCTGTATCCGGCAGCCGCATCTTTGCCAGCAACCAATACGAATCCATTTGAGATCTTTGGAAACTTTTTTCTCTATACCGAAGAATACCATGAGAGTTGGATGGAGTGGTGGCAAGCAACACCAGGGTATACAGCATATACTGCGAAGTATGCTGGAAAGAAGAAGATAATATGGAACTCTGATCTTCGGGGAGCAGAGATGTGGAAATACTTGCAAGAATGTGCAGACCGTTTGGGCCGTGGGATCGGCACCCCTCGAGTCATGTGTATTATGCGCAGAAAGGTTCTAGCTCATCCAAGCGGGACGGGTACTAGTTCGATGCATGATCATAACAGATCCTCGGCTTGTCAAGAATCTAGAAAGTTTCACGAATATGAGACTCAGACTGGAAGCCCAGGCAGCACAGATGTTTTTACGGTATTGCAAAGAAGGACTAAAACAGGGAATAGACGTAGAATTATCGATCTGGCAACGCCCGCAGGGTTTAATCAACGCGACTTCGAAGATTACTTTCTGAAGGCTTTTCTTGCGACCAATCTCGCCTTTAATTGTTCAAACAACCTTGCCTTTCGTCGCGTCTTCAATTATCATCGTCCTAGTATTGGAATCACCTGCCCAACGACATTAACCAGACATTTGAAACGGCTTGGTGTCACAACAATTGACAATATTAGAGCAGGCCTGCCGACAGAGGGAAGGATTTCGCCTGCTGCCGATACCTGGACTTGACCAAACAAACTTTCATTTCTAGCAATTGTAGCTTATTGGATATCGGAGAGCTGTCAGATGGAAGAGGTCTTGTTTGGGTTTGAGGAAATAAAGGGGTGTCATACTGGGGCTAATATGGCCGAAATAATTAAGGGGGTTCTAGCCAAATACAGGATTCAGGATAGGATTCTTGGTTTCACCACGGAGAGTGCAAGCAATAACCGAACGCTCACGGAAGCCCTGAGCAATGCCGGGAGTTTATCATCAGTTGAATGGTCTCAATTTGAAAATCATATTCCCTGTATTGCCAATGTTATTCAGCTTATCCTCGGAGCCTTCATGAGTTCGATTGAGGTTCAATCAAGGGATGGCCATATGCCGTCTGGCTTTAAGGCAAATTATATCGACAAGGTTACAAGATTAGATAATGGCTTTCACAAGACCGTTGACAAGCTAATGTGTCTAAGATCTCACTCTGTTAAATTTATCTTTTTAATACGCACAAATGCATACGCCTAAATTCATCCCCCCAAGCTCATATGCCCAAATTCATACGCCAAATTCATATGCCTAAATTAATAACCCCAAATTCATACTCTCCATCATTCTCAGGTCAGATACCACTAGTCAGGGATATTGCTAACAAAGTTATATGTGCATTAGCATCGGAAAATGAGTATTGCGATTGGAACTTCACCTCAACGACGGCAACATTTCATTGAAATACAGAATAACAGGGTTAAGATTCCGACAACCCTTCTTTATGACGTCAAAACCCGATGGAACTCCACTCTAAACATGTTAGAAAGATCTGTACAGCTACGGGAATTCACGAAGGAATAGTTACAAACTTATCCTGAGTTTTCAGCTTTGTGGTCAACCCCAGAGAAGTGGAGGCAGGTTGAGTATATCTTGGAAGTACTTCAGCCCATACGATTTTGGACTTTATGGATGTCAAAAACACATGGGATCACCATTCACTGCGTTTTTCAGGTATATCAAGATATCTTTGATTACTTGGAAATGCAAATTGCGAAGTTGGAACGGAAGCGGATGCAATTGAATGTTGATATTCGCGAAGGTTTACTGAAGGCGAAATTAAAGGCAGCTGCTTACTATGGTAAGACAGAAGGCCCTAGAGGTGTTTTGTTCAGCATTGGAGCTTGCCTGAATCCATATTGCAAACTTAATCTCTGTCGTGAATGGGATATTGACGATACCAGTGGCGAGTCTGCGTATGACAAGTCATATAAGAAGGAGTTCATAGGGTATTATGATCTTTACTATGCGCCAATGAATGCCCAGGGTTCTGATACGCCAATTCCACGGAGCGGTCTGAATAGTCGATCTAAACATCTTCACGGATAGAGACAGAGAGCGATTACGATTAGTGAGGCATTTGCTTATATCGAAAGCGATTCAGAGATTGAACCCCCCGATTCGGCCGCCAAAGATATCGATCCCACGCATGATGAGAGCCAAACTGGGATTTTTTACGAGGCAAATATTCTGGAGTGGTGGAAGGTTAATGCTGGGAGATTCCCAAATTTATCTCGAATGGCTAGGGATATTCTTGCGGTCCAACGAGGGAGTGTTGGAGTAGCGCGCGTATTTAGCATAGCAAGAGATGTGATTCCCTATCGTCGCTCCCGACTGAAAAGTAGCACAATTCGAGCATCAATGCTGGTCAAATGCTACGAGCATGAAGAATTGCGGTGGGAGCTAGCCTGTCATGATAATGAATGGGAGGCAGAAAAACTGGAAGAAATGGCGACAGTGGATGATTACCGTTCTTGGGCAGATAGGAAGGATAAAGGTACCGAGAGAGATAGCGGTTGTATCTCGGATGATGACGAGTCACACAAGCAGGACACAGCATGGTCTTTCGTCGATCAGGATGGCACCCGCGCATATGGAAGAGAACCAAGGCTTATACCTCCTGATCGTGGCTTGATTGAATCTCGATATGCACGCCCTCCACCTACTCATAGTCAAAGTCAAGATGTTGATCCATTGGCAGGCTCTGAGGAATCCGGTGAAGACCAACGAATTTGGGATACTACTGTTCACATGTATGTCGCAGCCAACACTGAGGGAGAAGAAGGATCTACAGACGAGGAGCCACACATTTCAGGAGAAGAAATTGGTGATCTTGACCACGAAGGAGATAGCCCAGATGTTGGCCACATTGAAGCTTTAGCCAGTCATCAGGCAGAGGTTTGTTCCAGGGAGGCCCAAATGGGAAACACCGAATCATTTCCTGTTTTACGAGTAACTCGGGGAAAAGGCAGGACAGATTTTAAAGCCGCTGTTGGGGTTACAACCAGAAAGCGTACTGGAACCGGTGGGAAAGAAGAGAAAATGTCCCGTTTGATCTAGTCTCATTTGATGTAAACTACGAGTAGTTCTAACCTCACAACTATCATAATTAGGTATGCTTCAATTTTCTGGGTTTTTCTGGACGGCGTATGATTTTCTGGGCGGATGATTTTCTGGGCGTAGGATTTTTCTTGGCGTATGATTTTGTGCTTATGATTTCATATACCCTGCACGGTATGTCTAGAATGACACTGTGGGCAATGGTGTTGTAGATAATACGCATCAGTGTAGAGACTAGTCGCATTAGCTCTAGCTTGCTTGGACGGTTGCGCAAATGGTTATGTCATAGTGTAATTTCTCTTCCCCTATAATTGTCCTCACCCCCCCCTACCAGCACAATTTATCTTTCCCTGTTGTTTTCTCCCACCTCTCTGCTGCTTTGGTTCTCCCAATTCCCGCAGCGGCGCATTCCTGCCTACGGCTTCTCAACGTGAACCACCAAAGCTCATCACTCTCTACCTCCGATTTGATATATGTTAATTGTTGTTCTATCCCAACCCTTTGTTCTATCCTGCTTTGAGCGGGAAGGAAGCTTGCTTTGAGCGAGTTTGATCGTTGAGAAGACTAGGAGAAGACCATCAAAAGGGGCGAAGGAGGAGGCTACACGGCGGAAGCGGAAAGGGGAGCAACCGAAAGCCGAGCAGCAACTCAGCAACCTTCTACGCGTTGATGATCAGAGCGCAGGCATTCCAACTTCCACTACGACTGCCAAAGGTACGGTATTACCCCCTGCTATTTAGTTGAGCTTTGTTCATACACCTAGGATGGCAATCGGCCACTGGTCATATATCTGTATTGAAAGTATATACTGATTTCATTGCCAATTACTGTAGATTCTGGGGAAACAACCCTGCGGCTCGACAGGGATAAGGTATACCAGATAAAGAGAAATATTCGCCAGATGTTAAAAGACCGAAAACATTCACACGCTATATACCACCAATGTGCCGGTTTTGATGTTATGAAGGCAATACTTTGGCGACCTAAACGGCAGCCAGAATCCAACTTAAAGGAGAGCTTCGAGGAGGAAAACGAGCCCAAATTACACTCTGTTACTGGACATATTATTATAATAAACGACAAGTAAGGAATTAATGATACTTTTGGTTGAGACTTCGCTTACACTGAACTATTATTAGAAATGGCGTCCCATGCGTTATCAAAGCCGGGAATAAGAAGGCAAGTTGGTTACTACCTCAAGTCAAACTGGCAGTCTACAAATATGTTGCTTGGCGGAATATAGTAGCAGATCATACCCGGCATAGTACAATGGGTACCCGAGAGTGTGTTAAACCCGTGAGATGTCCGATCTTCAAGCCGCTGCCGGTAATAGTACCAAGCATGCCACAACTCTATGTACTCCAGAGGGAAATGCAAGTGGCAAGCTTAATCCGGATGGTACTTTGAGAACCAAGGGCTGTGTTATTGCTCATTGCACCTTTGTTGCACGAATGGCCTCACGAACGCAGAATATTGACATTGGACCTGGGCTAGCGCAGAGATATACAATGAAAGCAGTGATTTAGGTGCTAAAAGAATTCAGCCAGCTGTTTCTACTATCGACTGAAACAGTTGAGGCCTTATTTCAGACCTTTCTCCTGAGGGAGCATTCAAAATACAGGGCAGCCTACGAGGCAATTTATGACGGAAGAGTAGATCCTGTTGATGTGGCATTTGGAATATGGACCTCGGGCTCGCTTGTTATCAATGCGAATACGAACAATCATAAGGATCTGGAGGACGTATGTAACGGGTGGTGTGCGGTTGTAGCTAGGAGCCACTTTGAGGGTGGCGATGCCTGCTTTCCAGAACTTGGAGTTAAGATCAATTGTCCTCCTTGTATGTAAAGACTATTCTGCTACCTCTTGAAATTCTGATAGTGACTAATACATAATATAGGCTCCGTAATATTTATGCGCTCGTATGCTGTAGAGCATTTCATTGGGTCTTTTGTCGGGAATCGCTGTAGTGTACTTCACTTTAGGCATCAAGCTGTGCACGCTGCATATATGGAGAGAACTGGAGAGCTGTTATGGGAGTTCAATGCAATACCTAAATGGTGGCAGAAATTGCGCCGGTATCTGAATGTATAAATATTTCTAATTATTGATTGTTCAATTTGATGGTAAATATCGAGGGATACTTTCAAATCATATCGGTAAGCCCTGCACTCAAGTTATTACCCTGGGACCTGATGCCCAAGCCATAGGCCCAAAATCATACATATATAACCTCACTCGGGTTACTAAGAATCATACATAGAGAATCGTAGACTTAGCATCCTAAGCCCAGAATCATAAGCCCAGAATCATAAGCCCAGAATCATACGCCCAGAATCATACGCCCAGAATCATACGCCGAGAATCATACGCCCGGTATCAAATACCAAGAATCATACGCCCAGTATCATACACGGAAATCATACGCCCAGAATCATATGCACGGCGAATATAAGCTCTGGATCATAGGTTTAGAATGATAGAGTCGGAATCATAGGCACAGAATCATATACTTGGAGAAGTATCCTCAAATTATGTTAATAATACTAGCACTAGATATAAAGTTCTATATCTTTAGTTCATAATATATACTAGTATGATAGTCAGATCAGGATTCTATGATACAATATATAAGTATAGATTTCGAGGAAATATATTGGTATTCACCGAATATCACTCGGGGTGAGAAATGGGGTCCCGCAAAGGGTACAGAACGGGGGATTATAGAACGGGGGCCCGCCTGGCGACTTGACGGGGGAAGAAAACTACCCACCCCGCCCTGGGACCCGTGCGGGGCCCCATAGAGGACGGACCGGGGAGTCAAGGCAAAATTTTAACCCCGAGTCGGAGGGAGGGCGGGGCCATTCTGAGAAAACCCGGTCTGCCATGCCCCGTAACGAAGACTACGTGCAACACCGCAATGGGTTTAGTGGCTCCCGCGCCCCCATTGTTCTTCTTTCATTGTCGGTTACTCTGAGTTTCATAAGTGTTTAGAACAATTATTTATTTTGTTGATGGTGTCTACGGCAAGGTTTTCCTGTTGATTCCTCCCCGTGTAATTATTTGATTTTCTTGTTCCTCCCCTTCAATCAGAGTATAATTACCGATTTTGCGCGGCTGGTGTGCGGTTGGTCCCGTGCCAGAGACACTTGGGTTGATGGCTTTTTCCCTGGCGCTGGGTGGATAAGTGGGGATGGGGTTTTTTGTTTACCATAGCTAGCGTTGCACGTAGTCTTTGTTTGCAGTAGTTGAATAATACAAAGTACATGATAAAAAAAAGAAAAAAAAGAAAAAAAGAGAAAAAAAAGGTATAGGATTTGGGTCACAAACCATCTCCCCTACACACCCAGCGATCGCAATCTCAACATCATGAGAATTCATTGTCAACATACACCACCCCCACACTCTCAGTAAGCTGCACCCGCACTCTCCGTGAGCTACACCCCCCCCCCTCCCGCCTTACTTCCCTCATCATGTCCTTGGCCCCTGGCGACCTTATTTCTAGGGGTCGTTTGGGTCTACTCCCCGGTCTCTCCGCTCGCGCTTCAATCTCTCGCTTAGCGCCCGCACGGTCGGCAACACCCTGTTGCCCATGTGACAGACGGCTAGAACTACAGTTCGCAGTAGGAGAAAAGTTTTCAACAGGCTACGGTCGATTTCTCCGTTCTCTTCACTTCCGCTAGAGGCTGCCTAGTCAGACACGCACATGGTTACCGATAGTTTCCAAAGTTATTGGGTCTACCCCTCCTCTCCCCCTTCAGGTCTCGTCCCGTTGCTCGGTTACAGCTACAATCCACTCGCTTGGCTGGCACCCTAGTGCCCCTTTACCTTGCGCCGCCCTTGCGATTTCCCCACAGTCGCACCCCTCGGTTACGCTCAGTGGTCCTATTGCACTGTCTATGTGGCGGATTTCAACGCCTTGGGTGCTTGAATAATGTGTGCAACGCCGCAACGGTTCTTAGTGGCCCCTGCTCTCCCATTGTTCTTTTTTCATTGTCGGTTACTTTGGGTTTCATCAGTGGTTATAACAATTATTTATCTTGTTGGTGTCTACGGCAAGAGTTTTCCTGTTGATTTCTCCCGCTGTATTTATTTGTATTTTTCTTTTCGACCGTAGAGTCGGACGGGGATTTTTTATCTTGTGTGGCCGGTCTGCGGTTGGTCTCATACCAGAGGGACTTGGGTTGATGGCTTTTTCCCTGGTGCCGGGGTGGAAAAAAGCGGGGATGGGGTTTTATCTTTGCCATAGCTAGCGCTCCACACGGTCTTTGTTCCCAGTAGTTGATAATACAACGCACATGAAAAAAAAAAAAAAGTGAAAAAAAAAAGGTCTAGGATTTGGGTTCTTCATGCAACCATCGAAGTTCTTTCATACACTATACTTTCAATCATAAACCTTTATCTACTATATCTCCACGAACCAAGACCCGACGGTCTCATATGAGCCTAGCGATCGACATTGCTGGATAGGAGTCAAAGGACCTAGCTATCACAACAGCTATTTGAGGACCTCAAGAGGTGATAGTTAGGAAACTATCAGTTCCCTGCTGAGAGTATCACCCGGAGAGAAGAGGATTGTGACATTTGGTTGTGTCAATCAGCAGCACCTAACGAACAGACAAAACGGAGAACAACAACGAAAACAACATCGACCCCCTAGCGGAAAATCTCGACCTTTCATCACTAGGAGAAGGACTTGAAAGGGCTTTAATCGAACCGAGGGCACCAAGCCCTACAACAACAGAGCCACCATCACCAAGTGGATCAGAAGAAACCGAGGAACAAGGAAGGACACGACTAAACACTATAGCGGCTACAGCACAACCAGTAGTAGCGACATCATCGGAAACAAGCTCGATCCTGAACCCGGAACAGATGAGACAAATCATTGTTTCCTTAAGTGGAGGGAGCACGAAGCCCAAGGCCAAAGAACCAGAGGTTTACCGAGGAAAACGACACAAACTACGAGGATGGCTAGCCCAACTCATAGTGTACTACAGGACAGTAGAGTGGCAGAACAGCCATGATGAGGAAAAATCCTTTATGCAACAAGCCTCCTAAGAGACGACGCAGGGACCTGGATCACACCTTACGCAGAAGAACGAATGACCCCAACATGGGACAATTGGGCAGGATTCAAAGCAGAATTACAAAGACAATTTGGTGTAATCGACGCCAAGGGAGAAGCAAGAATCAGACAGAAGAACATGAAACAAGGCAAACGATCAATCTCAGAATACTGGAATGAATTCCTCCTTATAGCTAGCGAAGCCGTGTTGCACGACTCAACCGGAGGAGAACTACCTCTAGGAGGAATAATCACAGAATTGCAGAATGCCAGAGGAGCTAGTAGTCAAGAATATGAAGACCTAGCAGCCCGAGCCCAATAGGCAATCCGGAAGGAAACCAAGTTGGTGACCGTCAGCCACATCCAAGGATCGCTATCAACAAAAAACTTCCAAGGGAAGACCATCACACCACGAAACCCAGGCGGGACATATCCACCCACAAATAATGGCAATCAAAATTAGGGCGACCCTATGGAACTGGACGCGACTCGGAGATGACCAAGATTCAATGTCTCGAGGAAACAATTCCTAAAGAGGATACGAGAAGAACTGTCTCTGAAATGCGGAAAATCTGGACACTTAGCCAGGAGCTGCCCGAAAAAGGAGAGACGCAAACCATTCAACGCAAAAGTGATGAGTTGGCAACTCACGAAGAAAATCGCCCCTTGGCAAAGCAGACCTGAGATTGGGGAAATTGAGGTCGAACAAGAACCCGAACAGTTGGGAAACGACGAATGTCCCCAGTAAGAGATGATTTGAGGGACGAACCCGAACGAAAACCTATCATCATGGAGGACTACTACACCGCACTCACTACACGGAAACTCTCGAACACGACAATGACCATATTATGGTCAAGATACAACTATACGGGGAAAAGGAGTCAGTCACTATCAACGCCATGATTGACTTAGGAGCAACAGAAGACTTCATTGACAGAGATGTCGGCAACAAACACGGGATCGAGATGATCAAAGCAAAAAACTCCACGGGAATTTACCTTGCGGACGGAAATCCAAGCGGTATGGGACCCGTTACCCATATGACGAAAGTACCTATGGACATTAGTAGCCATATGGAATTGGCAACCTTCCAAGTGGCAAACCTCCAAAACCATTAGGTCATCCTCCGGATGCCATGGTCAAGAGAACACAATCCCACAATCGATTGGAATGACACAAGGATCACATTCAACAGCCCACGATGTACTACTAGGTGTCTCAAATGTTCACCTGTTGCATATGCGGTACCGAAGAAAGAGCTCTGGAAGAGAATCTCAAGACTAGCTTCTCTAAGATCCAAGCCAATAATGACCCGACGGCCAAGGACCAGAGCCTCACAGTTAATAAGCTATCCGTTGAGGCGAGAGTTCCTATGAAGGGATCAGCAAGAGCGGCAGGAGACGACCTGTACACCATTGCTGGGACGGGGATAGCTATTGGATTACCTCACAACACCTACGCCGAATTGCACCACGAAGTAGTCTAGTAGTGAACCACCGACTCACGACAAATGCAGGTGTGATAGACTCTAACTACAGAGGCGAAGTGAAGGTCGGCCTAGCCAACCTAGGAGACCAACCATACCAAGTGGGAAAAAGGGACCCAATCGCGTAACTAATTATCGAAAATATCGACAACAGGGAGCTACAAGAAGTAACCCAGTTGGACGACCCTGACAGCCGAGATCAGAGTTTCGGAAGCTCAGACACCACCATGCACCAAAGAGTTACGGGCCAGAAGGCCAAAGCAGATATGGAGATCAACAAAATATCGGCAGGAGCCTTGGGGCAGTTTTACCGACGCGGTGAAATGACTGGTATTCTAAGATGGGACGAGATGGTCAACGAAATTCAGCTTGAAGCAATCAACATTGGCGCCGAGCTAGCAATCAAAAACAAGAAAAACGATGAGGACCAGGATGTTAGGGACACTCTTGCCTAAGGATATCATCCCCTGCTGGATGTATTCGAAAAAGGAGAAAAAACCACAGTACCACCCCACTGACCAGGCATCGATCTAGGGATCGACCTGGAAGAAGGAAAAACGGTACCCATCATGAAGATATACGCCCTCAGTTACGACCAACTGGAAGAGCTCCATCAATACATCAAACAAAACGAGAACCGCGGGTGGATTCGATGGGTGAAGTCAGACAGGGCTTCACGAATCATGTTTGTCAAGAAAATGGACGGCAAACTCAGACAATGGGCCGTTTACCCAGCACTCAATGAAGTCACCAAGAAGGATCGACATCCACTACCACTCAGTAGTGAAGCCCTAGACAGACTAGGGGGAGCCAAATACTTCACCAAGCTGGATATCAAGGAGGCCTACCACAACATTCGAATCAGAGAAGGAGACGAATGAAAGACAACCTTTTCAACAAAACTAGGGATATACGAATACCGAGTCATGCTATTTGGACTATGCAACGCACCGGCTGTGTTCCAACGATGGATCAATAAGGTCCTTATAGAACACATCGACAGGTGTTGCATCGTCAATCTCGATGACGTGGTGATATATTCAAACACCCTACAACAACACCGAAAAGAAGTGAGCAATATCCACGATGCCATATGAAAATCGGGGATGAAGGTCAAACCATCCAAGTGCGAATTCCATCAAAGCGAAACAGAATATCTAGGATTCATCATTGAACAAGAAGGGGTCAAGACAGACCCAGTTAAGAGACAAGGCATATGGGACTGCACAACACCCAAGAAAATCAATGGAATCGAATGCTTCCTAGGATTCAGCAACTTCTACCGACAATTCATAGAAGGTTTGAACAGGAGAGCCAAACCGCTATATGTGAAAAAAAAAGGAATGCATTGGCCAATGGGAATGGGGAGACAACGAACAGCAAGCATTGGACGAATTAAGGACAAAACTCACCACAGCACCAGTACTGGTTTACTTCGACCCCCCCATACCGACCAAAATGGAACAGACGCCTCGAAATACGTCTGCTCCGGAATACTGTCACAACACTGCCAGGACGGAAAAAGGAGCCCAGTGGCGGACTGATCCAAGACAATATGAGACGCCGAATGCAACTACGATATACACGATAAGGAACTACTGGCCATAGTTCAGGCATTCCATGAATGGAAAAGATACACAAGAGGAAATCCGATACTGATTGTCACAAACGGTGACTAAGCAAGGCAGACTCTCACATGACTAATGAATTATTAGTCATAGGTTTGTTATCTTTTACACTATGAGATCAGTTTACTCATAGGTTTTCACATGACGACGCAATAGCGTGTCATCGGTTTATTGTTATTGGCTGATAGTTGACATGACACACGATTGTGGTCATGTGGTTTTGACATGACGCACGATTGTGGTCATCTGGTTTATGTATTTTGCACATGACTCATAGCTATGAGTCATGGGTTTCGAGCATGTGACCCAGTTAGGGCACATGACTTGTTTTATGCGTTTTGAATGGTTGCGAGATAGGGCGCAGCTGACTCGGACGAGTCAGCTGATGGATTTCACACTATGACTCACTATGAGTCATGAGTCGCGTGACGCAAGGGTATGAGCCACGAAGGGTTAGGGTTGAGGGAAGAACCCCTATATAAGGGCACCCTCGGGGGAGAGGATTTGGGTTCTTCACAAAACCATCTAAGTTCGTTCATACGCTATACTTTCAATCAAACAAGATCCTTATTATACTTCCACGAACCAAGACCCGAAGGTCTTATATGAGCCTAGCGATCGACGTTGCTAGATAGAGTCAACGGACTTAGCTATCGCAACAGCTATCGGGCAAAGAAGGAGTGATCGTTAGAAGACTATCGGTTACCTGCTGCAAGTATCACCCGTGAAGGAGAGGATTGTAACATTTGGTTGCGTCAACCAGCAGCACCTAACAAACAGCGAAAACGGAGACCGACAACGAAAACGACATTGACCCCCTAGCAGAAAATCTTGACCTTTCATCACTAGGAGCAGGAGTAGAAAGGGCCTTAACGGAAGTGAGAGCACCGAGCCCTACAACACCAGAACCACCATCACCAATTGGATCAGAAGAAACAGAAGCACCAGGAAGGACACGACGAAACACGATGGCGGCTAGATCAGAACAAGGAGGAGCTACATCCGCGGACATAACCCCGATCATAAGCCCGGAACAGATGAGACAAATCATCACATCCCTAAGTGGAGGGACCAGGAAACCCAAAGCCAAGGAACCCGACGTTTATCGAGGGGAATGACACAAATTACGAGGATGGCTAGCCCAACTCATAGTGTACTACCGGACGGTAGGATGGCAAAACGGACATGATGAGGAAAAAAGCATCAGCAAAAAAATACCTTGCGTCAGATCCGTCGGCGTTGCGCCCTGACGCAAGCGACGTCGCTTCTGCGTTCTCTACGCCCTGTGCGCCCTGAATTTCGTTGCAACGCACGCAAACACCCTGTG
>Ga0307507_10004933_pt1 | contig 22767 bp, 5 predicted proteins | sample 7_EM_MG_FD_207223 | JGI IMG/M metagenome (GOLD analysis project Ga0307507, IMG submission 207223) | Populus trichocarpa ectomycorrhiza microbial communities from riparian zone in the Pacific Northwest, United States - 7_EM | ecosystem: Host-associated > Plants > Roots > Unclassified | place...
ACCTATAAGCGAAACCTATTTTGTTATGTACACTAAACAGGCAAATGATACCGAAAAGGCTCACTCGTCAGAATACCGTAAAGTAGTAATGGAGCTACGGGAAGCATTCGCAAACCTCTTAAAGGTTATACCATCCTCGACTACCAGAGGGAGTGCATTTAACGTAGACTTTGTAGGAGAGTCCAAAGAGGATATCTCTATTGCTGCTAAAGTCCAAAAGGGAAGAGGGAACAGCTTATCTCGCAGTTAAAAAAGGGCAGGGATAAATTTAACTAAAGAGACGTCTTTTAAGAAGTTAAAGAACCTAAAATGCCTGGCATGCGATATAAGGGGATATACCCTTTCTGACTATTAGTATCTATTTAAGTGCAAGAGGCCTAAGGGATTTAATGCTGAGGGTATACGCATGAAAAAGGTGCGTAAAAAGGTAGAACACGACAAGGATTTAGCTGCCTAAGTAGAACGACTTAAGCTTAAGGAATTAAATATTGATGAAGCTTAATAACGACAGGTTAAGAGTTAGGAGATAATTAGGAAGATTAAAGGAGAAGCCAATACGATATTTCTAGAATTGTATTACACTAGTTAACTCTATCCACTAAAGCTATTAACTATTCTTAACTCAGGAACCACTCTCTATATCTTTAATAACCTCTCTTGTTTCTATAATTTTAGGAAAGCTCTAAGACACAAATATGTCATCGCAGGCAGCTCAGAAGTGCCTATACTAGGTTACGGCGATGTTACTATCTAAGTTACAAAACCAGACAAGAGTAAGGGAATCCTACGTCTTAAGGACGTTGCCTTTTATATGGACTTTAATACGAATCTAGTGTTGTTCCGTCTACTTCGAAAACGAGGGTACTACTAGGACAATAAAGGAGAGAATAATCTTCTAGTTTAAAAGGACGACACAATCCTATGTTAAATGGAAGAACGTCACGGATAATAGACTATTGAATACGTCCGACTAGGAAGTCTATTAGCGTTCAATACAAGCCGACTGCTATGCCAATGGAAGCGCAGAGCATTATTAAGAGACGCTCGTCCAGATTTAAAAGGAGATGCATATCTATAGCATCTACGTCTAGGTTATCCAGGACCTATAAGCCTTTATCATTTAGGTCTTAACGCCTTAAGAGTTAAGCTTCGAGGCCTAAAGACGACGGAATATTAACATTACAGTCTCGCTAAAATCAAGCGTTAGGTCTTAAGAAGGTTCTTAAAATAGAAAATTAATAAACCCTTTCTTAACCTCTATATTGACTAGACTGACCTTAAGGAAGTATATACCGGATTTGTACGAGTTATGTTCATCTATAATACTTTCTTAGGAAGAACCTTCCCGTATTTTATAATAACGCATGGCGAAGAGAAGGAGACACTATAAGTGCTTAAAGATTTCACCTAATGGATTCGTCTAAGGTACAACCTTAAAGTTAACACTATTAGATCAGACAACGAGCTAGGGAGAAGGAGAACCCTTAAATAGCTACAGATGCAAGGGATTATATTTAAGCCTTCGGCGCTATATACCTAAGCATAGAACAGCACCGCCGAACGCTTAGGGGGTGTTATTATTGAGAAAGGACGTGCTATAAGAATTGCTGCCAATCTACCATATAATCTATGGAACGAGATAGTTAACTATATAGTCTATCTTTGAGATTAAACGCCACGGGAAAGCAATGGATGGAAATTACTATATAAGAGGTTCCATACCTTCCTAGCTAATGGGTTAAGAAAGCCGCAACTAGCGCACCTAAAAGCCTACGGCTATAGGGCGTACGCGATGACGTCGGACGCCTAGCTAAAGAAGAAAAGACTAAGCAAGCTAGATCCGCGAGCCTATATCGGCTACCTTATTGGCTATAACTTTACTAATATCTACAGGATCTGGATCCCGTATAAAGGTATCATTATCTCTACTAGGGATGTCATGTTTAACGAAAAGATGTTCTTTAATAGCAAGCGAATAGACATCTTAAAGGATCTACACGCCGAATTAGATACGCTAATTAAGAAGATTTAACTCCCTAATACCCTAACTAAGAACGAGGTTCTTCTGGAAGATAAGGACGAAGTATTTAAACCGTTAATTTAAGAGAAAGACGACGACGTTAATAAGCCAGTTTAAACCTTTAATAAGTTAGCAGATCTTGAGCTTGCAAGAGCTCTTAAAGACGCGTATTATATACCACCTCTAATAGAAGAAGATAAAGAATCTCCATATACCTTTCACGTTAAGTATCCTACGAAGTTAGATACTAATTAGGACACTATTAACCGAGTAGGAGATAGGTTTTACACTTAGGGGGTGTTTAATAACTTAGTTAAAGACTTATTTAAGGAAGCCGGCAATAATAGGCTTAAAGACTTTATTACTAAAAGGATCACCTTAGCCTATTATGGCGCCTTCGTAGCAGGAAGGAAGTTTAACCTTAATAGTTAACTTAACGACAGTAAGCTGAAATCAGGTAGAACACATAATATTAGATTATATAGGAAGAACTTACCTCCGCCACCTTAGTTAATTAAGGACCTTAATACGCATCCTCTTTAAGATTAGTTCTAAGAGGCTTAACAAGCCTATCTCCAATCTCATCATTAAATGAGGTTATTTTAGGAAATAGATAAGAAGTACGCAAAGGAACAGTAGATCCTTAGCTTAATATGGATATTTGTCTACAAGATAGATAAGTATGGATTCCTCCAGAAATGCAAGGCACGCTTAGTTGTATGCGGAAATCAACAGGCTCCAGGAGACCTACCTATAAGAGCTACTATATTAGCTAGTACGACCTTCCGAACCCTTATGGCGATCACCGCAAAATTCGACCTGGAGACGATATAGATAGATGCAGTTAATGCGTTTGTCTATTGCGATCTCGACAAAGTCGTCTATATAAAGCTACCACCAGGATTTAATAACGGAAAGAAAGACAAAGTACTGCGCTTAAGAAAAGCCCTATACGGACTACGACGATCACCACTGTTATGGCAGAAGAATCTCACGAGCTCGCTAACAGAATTGGGTTTTAAAGAGGTACCCTAAGAGCCGTATATTATACTAAAAGGTAGAATAGTCGTCTTCTTTTATGTCGACGATATTGTCTTCTGCTACCAAAAGACAGACAAGAAGAAAGCTTAAGAAGCAATTAAGGAGCTAAGTAAGGAATACCAGATGAGTACCCTTAGTAAGCTAAAATGGTTCCTAGGAATCCATATGCTACGCGATTATAGCTAGAGGCTCCTATAGCTATCCCAGGAAGCCTATATTGAGAAGATAGCTAACTAGTACAAGATAGATCTCAAAGGGCGTCTTCCAGATACTCTGATGGCAGAATCAGAACTCCTCCCTACCGATCACCAATTAATCCGTCCGACGCGTCCGTCCCCCAATATAGACCTATTAGTCCGTCCTATATCCCTACTAGCCTCTACAATGCTATATTAGAGAAAATTGGGTTTAGTACTCTATGCAGCCACTATAACGCGTCTGGATATTACTTTTACAGTATTAAGGCTGGTAAGGTTTAATTAGGACCTAAGCCAAGAGTATTATTAAGTGGTAGATAGAGTCATCTAATACCTATATGGCACGAGAAGCAGAGCAATCTGCTATAGAGGAGATGAGGAAGGAACAAACGGTAAAGGGAAAGATAAAGGAATACGCAACAAAGAATGAGACGACGGAAGAGACAGTAGAGGTAAAGCGCAATTATTTATCTGTGCTAGTGATGCATTATTCGCAGACAACTCCGTCAACAGAAAGAGCTCGTAAGGATATATTATAAAGCTATTTAGGGGGCTGATTGCCTGGAGAGTAAACAAGCAGGGTATAGTTACGACGTTAAGTATAGAAGCTGAGTTATTAGCCCTATTATAGACAGCAAAGGAAGCTATCTTTATTAGCAGGTTATTTAAAGTAATGACGTTATAACTAAACAAGCCCTTAATTATTAAATGCGACAATACCTAAACGCTCTAACTAATTATAGAAGACATGGTAAAGCTAATCACGAAGCTCTAACACGTTAACATCTATTAACACTGGCTACGTTAGGAATACGTAATAAGACAAGTATAATTTTAATAGACAGTGATAAAGAAGATAATCGCTAATAGACTTATAAAGGCCCTGCCTAAGCAGAGGTTTCAAAGCTTCGTTAATATAATCGGAATGGTGGATATTAAGGAGCGGCTAAATAAGGAGAAGCAACTAGAGGACCTAAGGGACAGTATTAGAGCAAGATAGAAGGATTTAGATGAGATTACGGTCCAATTGACTTATTAACGGACACGAGAAGGTGGCTAGCTTTGACCTTAAAGAGCTCGAAGCTAAGGGGGTATATTAGATAATCTGTATTCTCTAAAGGCGTGGGTCACGTGCATGAGTCACGTATACGGAGCACGTGCATTGTAAATCTCTTTATCTGAGCTTAGAGCCCAAGGGGCTCACGAGTACAACATCAACATTAATTAACGATTAAGTTAAGATCATTAATCAATCAACCTATTGCATCAATGAACCCCTCTACACGAACTTCGTGACAATATTCGTTATTAGCATTAGTAGGTACAACGCCTAGGAGGCGGCTAAGAGTGTTTAGGATTGTGGCTTTAGTGCTAGGCCTATAGGTAATAACAAAGTTAAATTAAAAAAGGAACTTAGCCTAGCAGACTTGGCGCTAGTTTAGTTGTTTTGTTATTATAAAGGTCTAGAGGTTCTTATGGTCCATAATAATTTTAAACGGCTGCTTAGTTTCTTATAGTTTGGGACGCTATTCTTCTAGTGCCTTAATAATTGCCAGGAGCTCCTTATTATATATTTCATAGTTGTATTTAGGGGCTGAGTGCTTAGCAGAGAAGAATGCGACTGGCTTAAGCTTATTACTTTTATTGGCTTAATAGAGCACTCCACTTAAAGCCTAGTTTGAGGCGTCTGTCTCTACCATAGTCTTCTTTGTGTAGTTATAATACGCTAGGACCAGTGCTTTAGTAAACGCTGTTTTTAGGGTCTAGAATGCCTGTGCTTAATTAGGGCCCTATAACCAGCTAATGCTCTTTTTTAGTAGCCTGGTCATGGGCTTAACTACCTTAGAATAGCCTTAAATAAATTGTTGGTAGAAGTTCGCGAAGCTAAGAAATTGCTATAGTTTTTTAACTAATATTGGGTCCTTCTATTTCTATAAGGCCTGCACCTTCTTAGGGTCTATAGTTATGCCGTTAGTCAAGATAATTAAGCCAAGGTATTTTATTTTGGTAGCATAAAACTTAGACTTATTAATATTAATCTAGAGTCCAGTATTACCAAGTCTCTGGATAATTTCATTTATGTATTTTATATGCTTAGCGCGTGTTTTTAAGAAAATAAGGACATTATTAAGATACACAGTGCAGTAGTTATTAAGGGCGTTGTGTAAAATATAGTTAATATAGTTTTGGAACGTAGCGGGCGCGTTATAGAGACTAAATAGTATAACTAGTATCTTATAGAGTCTAAACCAGGTAATAAATGCTATAAGCCACTTATAGCCTTCCGTAATCCAGATCTGGTTAAACACAGCAATTACGTTAAGCTTAATAAAGTACTTAGTACTATAGAGTGTGTTAAATGTCTTGCGGACTAGTAGTAGTGGGTATTAGTTCTTAATAGTAACTGTGTTTAGGCCTTAGTAGTTATAGTAGATTTATACACCACCGCTAGGTTTCGCTGTAAGGAGGAGTAGTACAGCAGCTAGTAAGGTCGATTCGCGGATAAAACCCTTATTTAGTATCTTGTTAATCCACTTCTTTACACAGCTAAGTTTAGCGGGTAAAAGTGGTCTGTTTTTATAGTATAGGGCCTGCTTTCCTGGTATAATCTTAATTTTGTGGTCCTATGGTTGGTAAGGGGGCAGCTTGTCTACATTTTTAGGGAGGAAGTGTTTAATATATTTATAAAACTCTTTTAGTAAGTATTGCAAAATATCCTTATAGGTTAATCCTAGTTTGCCTTTTAGGAATTTCTTAACATTAGTATTAACTATCTTCCAGCATAGAAACTCAGACTTGGTTTTTAGGTTTATCTTAAGGAAGTTATAGAAATAAGGGGGTAGCGCTTTACAGGCTTCCTCTATTATATAGTCGCCTTCTATTAGCTGGCGGAAAGACCTTTCTAATAGGTTCGGTACTTCTATTAGGCCTATAGGTAGCTCCTTAAGCAGCTATTAGTGTTTTTCTTATTTAACTAGTTCTACTAGCTCCGCCATATAGATCCTTATTACTTTTACGCCTTTTTATTTATAGAACTGGGTAAAATTAACGGTATAAGTGCATTTAATATTGTCCAGGTTAGGGCGTATCTAGTTCTCTAGTGCTACGGCTAGGCTAGCACGGCTCGGTTGGCCTAGGGGGGCGGAAACAAGGCGGCGGCCTTATATAGTACGCGCGGGAGATGGGTATAAGGTTAGGCGTTATAGGGGGGAGGTTTTAATTGCTCTGGTTTTAGTCTTGGCTATAACACCCTTAGCTATTATACATGCGGTTATATATACGTATAGTAAATAACTTAAAATTAGGTGTCTTATTAGCTAACCTAGGTTAAGTGGGTGTATATAAGGGACTTATAGTTCTAGCGGTGTTTATTTTTTTAGGAATAGGGCAGTAGTCCAGTCTTCTAGAATCTCTGTTTTATTTACTGCGTATATTAGCTTACTAGTGTTAGGCACCTCTTTTACTATCAGCTAATAGTATCTGAGTGTTAGCCGTGCAATACGTCCGCGTAGTACTACTTAGTTACAGTTAGGAATATACTATAGGAGACAGTTATAGGCACAGTAGTCAGAGTTAAATTTAAGCTCTAGAGTAGGGAAGTCTAGTTTTAGGTTATACTTTTTAAGCTAGGGCATTCCAAGAATTACTAGTATTAAGGGTAATAACTTTATAATATAGAAGAGTATGGATTCTATATAGTGGCCAATTATTATTCTTACTGTAAAGTAGTGGGTAATAAAGCTAGATAGGAGTCTATTAGCAAGGCGGAGTGGTTTTAGAACTAGAAGTCTTTTTATTATAATATTATGCTTTTTTATAAGCGAGTCTTTGTCTGCAAACGCTAGTGCTATACTACTACTGTTAACAAGGCTTACTGTTTCAATAAAAACTTATAGGAGTGGGTTGCGTAGTAAGGAGAGGTAGGTCTAAATAAAGATGGCATTCCTATTATTATTTGCTATTCTAAGGTTAAATAACAGCTAACTTAAAATAAGATCTAACTAATCTAGTAGTATAGATCTAATCCTTTTGTCCTCCTCCCTATATAGTTCTAACCCTTAGAGGTGACTTAGTCCAAGGGTTAGTCTTTTAATAACTAGATTATAGGGCTTAACTAGTAGCTATGGTCTTAGCTAGTATATCCTAATATATCAGTCTCCGACGGTATATATATGCTAGGGGGTACTTTGCCAAGGACATAGCCAGTCTTATAGTTAGTAGCGGTATAGAGCACTTGTCCGTAGTTTATATACGGGACCATCGGCTGGGGCTATATTAGGGAAGGGAATTATAGGGGTGGGTCTCTATATCTAAACCCACGTCCCCGTCTATAGTTATCGTTTTGGTTACTAATCCCTCTGCTAAAGAATCCGCCGCGGCTAGAAAGGGGTTGGCGTAGTAGCATCAAAAGGGGATTTAGGTTTATTTTAGGGTTATAAGCATCTTTCCAGTAGTTAGGTTAACTACATACCAGATAGAGTCTATTATCTATATAATATCTTCAGACATTATTAGGGAGGCTACTACTACTACCGCCAAATTTAACGGCGTTAAGGTCTATTAGGTCATTCTATAGTGCTAGTACTAAGGTGTTATTGTTAGGTAGTATAGGTCAATAGCCACCAGCGGTACTTAGCTTAGCGGTATTTAGCTTAGTATAGTGGGCGTGGTTCTATAGGTTATAAGCAAATACGTCTATTTGCTTACTCTAGCCCTTATAGTCAGCATCGTCAATTTTGCGGCTAAGGGTAAGGGCTAAGTCCTTTATCTTAGACGAAATATTCTTCCTAAGTAGATCTACCTTTTGTTCCTTAGTTTTGTTTGCTTTTATTATTAACTTATCAAGCTCTGCTTTCTAGGACTAGTAATTACACTCGCCTTAGTTTAAGGTGTCTAATTTGTTCTTAGCCGCTTAAGTTATATCCATGGTCTTATAGTACTTCTTTATATACGCAAACATAGACTCTCGGTTAGAGAAGGCCTATTTGCTTAGGTTATTTGGGTATATATATAGCATATTAAGGCCATGCTTAATATAGTTATAAGCCTTATCTGTTAGCATGTCTGATATATAGAGGACTTCGTCTATTGGGGTCTTAAAGTGTAACAGTGCAAGTGTGGGAGAATTGAGTGAGCGACTTTATTTTAAATGTAGCTCTAGAGTTTCTATATATATATAAGGAAGATGCAGGGAATAGAGATAGGTGGCAAGAATTACAAGGGTAAGCAGCTGAAATGGTGAGATATGCAGGGGTAAGCAGCTGAGGTAGTGAGACGGTAGTAAGCAAGTCCGATCTTGGGTCAACAACAGCATGGTACCAGTAGTCGGTTACATAAAGCACTTTATATCTTTATAGAAAACGCCTTGGATCTTTATTTCCCATATTTTAAATTTTTCTTACTTTTTAGTTGGCGATCCCTTGCCATTAAATAAGGTAGGGTCTTTTGCTTTACGCTTTTTTCTATAGGGCTTAGCTAGGGGAGGAGAGCTAGTAGCAGTGTTCTTATCAGTAATAGTTTAGGTAAGTGTAGTGATCTAAGAGCTTAGGCTTTATATAGTCTTAGTATATACCAAAGCTTACTGTTTATATTGCTTTATACGTAGTTTAAGTGTCTTAAGGGAGTTAATTCTATGTTAAGCTTCTTTAAGTTGGGACTTTACAGTCCGGCCTTTATTATAGACTGTTTAGAGACCGCTCTCAACGCTAGTCAAAAGGGTTATATATATAGAGAGGTGCTAAAATGTTCCTGCTATATTAAGGTCTTTAGGGTACTCTAGACTACTCCTAATTGCCCAGGCAATGTTAGTATAGGAGGTATCGAAGAGGCGGGCGAGCGCTTTGTGTGTGTTCGCTAACAGGGTATTCTAGTCACCCATTTTAGGGGATCTGGGCAGGGTAATTAAAATCTATAAGGCTGGCTGTGATGCTAAGATTATTTAGGACAATACTAAGATTATCTAGGACTATGGTATAGTGGTGTCGGTCGCGCCGGGTCGCAATTATACTAGGAAAATAGAGACAGTGGACTGGGGAGAATAAAGATCGCGATAGGGCGCAAGAGGAGATACCATAAACTGTTACAGTGCTGTAATGCTAATAGGCTGAATAACTACATTGTGGTATGAAGAGGAGAAGGAGGTAAAAGGGGGTATTGTACACAAATAGTAGGGGCAGCCGCCAAGGCGCTAGTGGTGGGCCAGCCAATAGTAGGAAACAGTACGAGACAGTACGCGTTAGGACTATGCCGTGACAGTAGGTAGCTAAGGTAGGCTCTTATTATTATGTTTATATTCTAGTATCCGGCCTATCTAATTTAGGTCTCCTTAATGCTACTAAGCTTAGTATACTAGACGCTCTACTTATAAGCGCTATAGGTCTTCTCTTTTAAGTAAATTCCTACTCCCTAGAATATCTTTTTATTCTATTTAAACTATATATAATAGCTTAGCGGCCATTATAGTAGTTTAATACTACTAGGGAAGATATATAGGTTATAGTAGTTCTCTAGCTACTAAAAAGATAGGAAGCTCTTAGTATTATCTTTACCCTAGCGGTTAAAGAAGTAGAAGGCTATTATAGAGAAGGGGTAGAGAATAGGGTTAGTGTTCTGTATATAGCCTATATACTTAACCTTACTATACTAATTCTACTTCTCTTATATTATTAATATAATTATATATAGTACTAACTTATTTAGTTTAGGCCCTTTATTTTCTAGTTTAATAAGAATAAAGTTAGTAAGCTAAATATCTTATTTACTTTTACTATAGGTAATAGTAGTATAGCCTAAAACATAGGTAAAAAAACGGTAGCTATATAGATAGGGTATATATAAACTTAATAAATGCTTAGCTATAGTTTAAAGGTAAGACTTAACTAAACTTAGCTTTTTAGAGCCTATCTTTTAATACTAAGTAATTCCCTTTTTAAGCCCTTTAATATTATAACCACTAGTAATTATAAATAGGCCTTAATTAATAAAGTTAACGTATTAAATCTAGTTCTTATTATAGTAGACGCTATTTAATACTACTAAAAGCTTTACCCCCTATAGTAGCTATAAGGTCTTACCTTCTAACTACTATATATAAAGCTTAGTAATAGCGGAGATATAGTTATTAATAACTAATTATTAGACTATCTTATTAAATAGGGCGTCTAGGGCCTCCTTATTCTATATCTTCCCTTCCTCCTTTATAGCTTTCTCCCCTATACCTATAGCTACCTTTCCCCCTAGCTACCTTACTTACTTAACTATCTTCTACCTCTTTTTTACCTACTTACCCGTGGCGTTTTGATTTTCGTTTGCTCAACCAACACCACCTCGCAAGCTTGGTGGCTGCCAGCACGGTGCACAGCCCACCAAGGAACCCAGAAACAACTTTGAACTTTGAACCGTAATAATTACACCACAACCATGACTTCTGATCCTCTTGAAGATGAGGCTAAGGTCCAAAAGGCCTTTGCTGCCTATACAGCTCATAAGTTTCGTTCTATTGCTGCCGCTGCGCGCCATTTCGATGCTAAATACGACCGCGTTAAGAATCGTGTCAATGGACTCCCTGCACAGCCCGGACTACCAGCTCACAATCTACTACTTACTCTACACGAGGAGAAGGGCCTTCTAATATGGCTGCATCGCCGTGACGCGCTTGGAACGCGTGCAACAGTCCAGGAGCTTGAGTGGGAGTGTAATTGCATACTCAAATTGCGTCACACTGGCCCAGAAGAACCACCACTCTGTGGTAGCCATTGGACTAACAGATTCCTTAAGCGCCACCCTGAATTTAGCCTACGCACTGAGAATCCTAAGGAGCTGGAAAGGCAGGCGGCAGAAGACCCAATAGCGCTATCGCGCTGGTACGAGGACTATAATCGCGTGGTGGGGCTTTACGAAATTATGGTGGGAGATACATACAATTACGACGAAACAGGTATACGCCTAGGCACGGGCAAGAAGGAGAAGGTGATCACAGCTTCAAAGGCCTTTCGAATTACTGCTGCAAAGGATACCTGCCGCGAATCAGCTACGGTCGCAGAAGTAATTTCCGGTGATGGAGTTGTAGGGCCTCCACTTGTTATCCTAGCAGGGAAAACTATACAGAAGCGCTGGTGTACGCAAACAGACGAGCTGCCAGGCAATTACTTACTAGCAGTAAGCGACACTGCATACATTAACGATCAGCTACTGTTAGAATGGGCTATTCACTTCGATAAGTGGTCTAAGAAGCGCCAAATCAGTAAAAATCGACTCCTTATCCTAGATGGCCACACCAGCCATTTTACTAGGCAATTTATACAGTTCTGCGACGACCACCTAATTATCTTATTCGCTACAATTCCGCATACAACGCATATCTGTCAGCCTCTTGATGTTGTGGTTTTCCAGCCATATAAGCACTGGTACGGGCAAGCTGTAGCCAGGGCCTTTCGAAATGGCTGCATAGATTTCAACAAGATGGAGTTTCTACAAGCTCTACACCGAGTTCGCCTAGACACATTTAAGAAAAGCACAGTCCTAAGCGCCTAGGCGAAATCAGGGCTAATTCCTTTTAATCCTGCCGTTGTACTTAGCCAAATTCAAATGCCATCACCACGGGCAACAACGCCTGTAGATGCAGGTTCTATAGAGAATCACCTTCTAGAGACACCAGCTTGTGCGCGTACGCTTGCAGTACTAGCTGATCTACTAGATCAAGAGGAGGACGAGGATACGTGGCATATTCTGCATGAAAAGTTTATACATGGTAGCCTGGCAATTGCGGTTGCAGCTGAGGCTTCACACAGAGACTTATTACGCACTACTGCAGCAGCGCAAAAGCGTAAGGATATGCAGAGGGACGCTCGGCGGTCGCTTCAAACGGGAGGTGTACTTTATGTACAAGATGGACGCAATGCTGTAGAGAATTCTGAACTCTTAGTGTTGCAGGATGCACGAGATAAGCTAAAGAGGCTTGAGAAAAAGGCTGCTAATAAGGTAATTAAGGCCCAAAAGCACAAAGAAATAGATGCGCGTAAAGTCATAAGAGCCTACAACAAGGCCAACGGAATTGTAGTACGGCGAGGGCCTTATAAAAAGAAGTAGTAAATATATCGTGATTTTCTGGGTTCCTTGGTGGGCTGTGCACCGTGCTGGCAGCCACCAAGCTTGCGAGGTGGTGTTGGTTGAGCAAACGAAAATCAAAACGCCACGGGTACTATCTTTCTATATCTCTTTTTATATTAACTTCTATTTTTAATAGCTAGCAGCCTATAATTTTTAGTTAATAACTTACTACTCTAAAAATAGGTAAAGCTTATCTTCTATTACCTAGGCGCCATCTATATTACCTTTTAGTCTTATATACTAGTCTTCCTACTTTTTCTACTTTAGCTTATATATCCTTATAATATTCTTTAAGCGCTAGGCCTTATAAATATCCTATAGCTATACTATTTAGGCCTTAAATATATTCTAAAGGCTATAAAAGGAGGAGGAGGAGGAGAAGGCTAGGGGGACTTCCTTTAACTATAAAGTAGACTACAGGGTAAGAAGATTCTTAAAAGACTTTATCTCTATAAGAGGGTAGGGAAAAGACGCGTAAGTATAGCACGGGTATAGGTAAATAAAGTTACTAAACACGTAAATATTAAAGGAGAAGGAGAAGAAGAGAGCTCTATATTATAGAATTAGAATTATAGCAGGCCGTTTTATATAAAATTAGAAGCCCTATGTAAGCTAGAAGCTAGCGTAGGCATAAGAATAGAAAGAGGGTTAAAAAATAGATTATTAAGGCGATGATAAGGTTAAAGGCGAGTAATAAGAACCTCTATACTAACCTAGTACTAACCTAGGCCTTAAAAACGCGTCTAAAAAGTAGAGGCCACCACTAAAGGGGGGGTAATATTTGGACGATATGTCGCGGACCTTAGGGGGTTGTGCGTAACCTAAGGTTACCCAATTAACCATGATAGTCGTTAGCGGCTTGGGGCCCTTTTCCCCTGGAATTCCTTATCACAAATGTTTCTGGCTGATATTAGATATTGTGCACTCTTGTAACTGTTGAAACATCCTCGTATACATTTGGGAGGAATATTTATATTGGTAAACTTGGTCCAACCCTCGATTCTTCTCCTTTACTCTAGCTCTCCTAGGCCTTGGATTCCTACGTCATTATAACTATTCAACTAGCCACGAGAACTCCGCGATATCTCATCTTGTTCGACGTTAACTTTCCTACTGCCTCCGCGATACCGGTCTCATTCAGTTCGAATTTCTCAACGACAGGAACGATTCCGTGGGAGGCACAGAATTCAAGCATTTCATTGTGCTTTCCCCGAGAAGCCACAAGACTGGAGCGAACATTGTATCCCTCGAAGAACATTTTCCAAGCGCTATCATCGTATCCGTGTTAGAAAAGCTTAAATGCCCCCTAACTGTGCAAAAGGAGGCCTGAAGAGTACTTACGGAAGTTCCATTTTGGCCTCTGGTGCTGCAAGTGGAATAACCGTCCCAGCACGAGCAACCACTCCCTTTACTAGGAATCTTGATTCGAAACACGTAAGCAATTTTAATTTCCACGCTCATTGGTAGTAAAATGAACTTACTTATCCCAATCTGGATAACGATTTCCAGTTACAACAAGTGTCTTTACAGGCTTGGTAACCTTCTCAGTTTCACTTAAAAGATGGAACTCCGATGCTCCAAAATTCCGGGCTTCCTGTTCTTTGTCACGGCTCGTACTGAATACCACAACCTCAGCGCCGAGTTTGCGAGCAATCTGAATTGCCAAATGGCCCAGCCCGCCGATACCGACAATTCCCACGCGCTCAAATGGTTTAACAGTGTCCACAAGCGCATTATACACAGTTGCCCCCGCACACTGCAAAGGTGCAGCATGCTCACTGGCTAGTCCTTCTGGAATCTTGTGTAAATATGTCTCAGTCCCAACAAAGTATTCTCCGAAGGTGCCATTGCTGTAGTCTTTTTCGCCGAAGATCGTTCGATCATAGCACCAGATGTCCTGCCCGCTGAGACAGTAGCTGCAGTGGCCGCAGGAGTTCCGATGGTACCCTCCGCCGGCGCGGTCGCCTACCTTAAATTGTGTCACCATGCCGCCAATTTCTTCGACGGTCCCGACACCCTTGTGGCTGAGCGCAACGCCATAGGGAATGTATGCCAAATCAGTACTGCAGACTCCGGTGTGCGTGATCTTGACGAGAACATCTTTGGGGCCTAAAGCAGGAAGCTCAGTTGGCGTTTGCTTGACTGTTCCTTCTACTCCACGATATACAGGATAGCTCTTTGCTGCGGCCATGGTGCGTTTAGTAGCTAGTCTGAGATATTTTTCGGTAGTTTCTTATCATAAAATGAATGAAAAAACTGCGGCTTGAATCTGATATTTTGCGTGAGTGCTTTGCTGCTCTTTATATACCCACTGCTGCTGTCAAAGCACCAACACTAAATTACGCAGCAAGGCCGATGCGGGGCTTGATTTGAGGGATTATCCCTTGGTACGCGTGATTCTAAGTTGATAGCTGCATATCTAGCCTTAATGAGCCACGGGAACCTGTCAAGGAGAGTTTCTAGGCAGCATCTCAGTCGTCTGTCTCAGTAAAAGTACTAGAAATAGTGATCAGTCGGTGGTCACCGAGCAGAAGCAACATGACAAACATCATGAATAAGCATATCTTTAGCGCTTCCAAGCAAGTTTTAACCGCTTTCGATTGCTAAACAGTCTGAGTGCAAGGTACAATGGAGCGATCATATCATTACTTCTTTCATATGCTTCCGCTTGGGGTATCCCTTAACCCGCCGAAATTCGTCCACTCGGTATCGACAAGAACCAACCAATAAGATCAATGCAATCAATCGTCGTGATTAGAAATATGAAGCCGTTGTAAAATCGGGCAGCGGCCACGGCTCTGGTGGTGAGCTTTTAGCGACCCGATTTGGTTGAACGTTATATTGAGTAGGCTAAACAAGGTCTATATCATTGGAAGTACGATTGGAAGGCATGTTTAATAGTATTGTATTGATTAAATCTACTTGGGCTATACACGTACTTCTGATTCTGGTGTTCCGCACGGACCATATACTTGGTGGGCGTCGGCGGGTTAAGGGATATTTCCGGACAACTAATCAGGTGGCGCGATTACTGTTCTGCCCCATACTGGTTCGAGCCTCGTTCCGGAAAATTCCTGCGTCATACCGGAACAAATCGTCTTCAAAAAGGAACGATTCGTGTATCGGTTTTATCGTCTTGATTCCGGAACAATTGCTTTATTCCGGAAAAGATCTTTAAAAGATCAGGCCAATTATAAGGCGGTATAGCAGCACAAGACTTATTATAAATTATAAAGCTCTTTAAAATATATTATACTAATAACTTTGGTTTTCTTCCCCTCTTAATCTAATTAGTAAATCGTTATCGCATAACGTCCAGAACAGCCTTAAATTACCCCAACTATGCGTACACGACGTTGCCAAAACGGCTAGTTAATAAGCCTAAGTTTGGTAGTTGGTTTATATTTTATAACTAGGTGCAAGGCATTTTGTAGAGCTCTTATAGAGCCCCCTAAGGTGTTAATTTTCTTATTGCAATTACCCGATTAGGACTAGCGCAGGGGCTCCAAAAGTCAAACTTCGCAAGCTTTATTATCTATTAAATTTTCTTATTAGTCCTTCCTTATTTACCGCCTCTATATACGACTCAATTAGATCCTTAATAAGATGCACGTCTTATCTATAAGTTCTAAATATATATTGACTTAATTGCCAGCTTAAATCTAATACTAGCAATAGCAATGTTAACCTCCGCAACTACCTCTGCGACCACCTCCGCACCTAATGTAATTGCCTCTCCTTCTACCGTAGATGACTCCTATAACGTCTCTTACGCTATTCCTGCCTTCTTAGTTATAGTAAAGCCTGCCTTTACTAAGTATCTAGAAGAAACTAGAGTTAACTTAATAAGCGCGTTACCTAGTCTAAATATAATAATCTTGTTTTCTGGCTTGTAGATCCAAATCGCATAGCCTACTTATAGGAAGAACGCAACGCCAAATCAAAGGCCAAGCAATGGTAGTATATAAGAGAGAATGTTTACCTAGAGCTATAAGGTCTTTGGAGGCGCCTAATAGGGCCTAATAAGTAGGCCTTAAAGGTAGTTCCTAAGCCGGATATTTACAATATAATTGTAAGGAAGTATAGCGATGTTAAACACTTAGGACAGAAGAAGACTTACCGTATAATTGCGACTAAGTATTATAGTATAAGATCTATTAAAGTTAAATAGCTGCTTAAGCACTGTCAAATCTGTAAGGAGTAAGTGTTACTTTTAGAAAAAATCTTAGTTGTATACGCATGCTAATATTCTTGCAGAAAGGCTTCCTCTACTATAAGGCCTCTATTTAATGTAATCATCTCTTTAGCTCCCTTTGATCGCATCTAAGGCAATCTAATTAATATGCGCTCTAAGCCCAACGGCGAATATAAATAGATCCTACAGATACGCGATTACTTTAGTAAATACTACGCCCTCTACCCTCTTAAGTAGAAGACTGCTGAGGAAGTCGCTGCTGCCGTGTTACAATGGATATATCACCATAGTGTTCACCCGCGTATTTGGTAGAGTGATAACGGTATAGAGTTTAAAGGCGCCCTTCTTATATTACTTCGTCGCTATGGAGTGAAAGTCATTAATAGCCGCCCGCGCCACCCTTAATTGTAAGGCCTAGTAGAGCAGGCCAATGGCTTTATAAAGAAGAAGCTTTATGCAGTAAAGCGACTCTTAGGAACTTTATAATAGGCAATAGCTTATCCAATCGTCGCGGCCTTAATTAATCGCACGTACCACAAATTAATTGGCTGCACGCCTTTTCGCTGTCTATATAGGAGAGATCCTTGGGCTTCTACTTTAGTGGCGCCTGCCCTAAGGGCTATGGCAGAGCCTCCGCCTGATACTAAAGTCTCTAAAGTTAAGGATGAGGATCTAGATGGCAATAAGGAAGTTTTAGGCCCTCTACCAGAAGAGAATGGTAATGGGCGAGAGGCTGCCGAACAGGAGCGCAATAAGAAGGACAATTGCTCTATTACTTTAAGCGCCCTTACTGCTTCTAATAAGGATCGCGATGATATTTCTAATATAGAAGACAATAGTGATTGGCTCTTAACCTCGGGTAAATCTTCTAATAAGGAAGATAAGGAAGAGAACTATAATTTACTTAATAGATTATAAAGGTAAGAGACTCCTCTAAATTATACTCTATCTAATGACGATCGCCTCTCTCCTAATTACTTACCAATCTTAATTTGAACTTGTTAAATTTAATTATTAGAATTAAGTAGATTTAGGCAGCCTCTACCTTTACTAAAAGGCTTTCTTACACCAAGCCAAGAGGCCAGTATGCGGGAGGCGATTAAGATAATGGATAGAGAGGCCGAAGCCTTAGTGGTAGCAAGATCTAAACCTACCGTAGATCTACATCGTATAGCTAAGAGAGCTCTGCAATCTATCTAGTAGCAAGAGTAATTGTATCTAGACAACTGGATTAAAGATCTAGATAATCTTTACTATACCCCCAGAGGCTACTTTATGGATAATCTTGCTGTTTAAATTAAAGCTCTATAATTACAGCTCTATCGCGAAGCTGGTAGAGCCGGCGTTCCACCAGCAGATCTTCAAGAGTATTACAATATAGTTACACCTGCTTTTAGGTATAAGTTAAGTCGGGCAATTAAGAACTTAAATAACCCTATTTACGCCATTCCACCGTGGCTAGAGCTTAAGCGGCAGGTGTTAAAGAAGCTTAAAGAGCGCCAAAAGGAACTATAGCTGTAGAGGCGTTTAGCAGAGCCGGACTCTATTTATAATATATCGGATATTTACAAGAGAGTTTAACAGCGATTAGCTTACTCTCGTGACTAGATAAAGAAGAAGTATGGTACACAGCACTCTATTACTACATTTAGTGTAGGCGACTTGGTCCTTTTTCTAATTCCTAAAAAGCTTTAAAAGGCTACTAAGATCTCTTGTATACCTGGCTGCATCTATAAGATCCGAAATCGAGGCTACTATAAGATTCGTACTTAATACGGAATTGTAAAAGAGCCCTTTTTTAGCAACGAGCTTATTAAACTAGGAGAGACTTATAACACTCAAATTCCTATAAGCGTTAGTAAGATTATACCACTTTTAAAAGTAGTAAAAGCTTACCTAACTACTGCACGGCCTACTAGCTGTACATATAAACAAGGATACAGTAATCACTAATATAGTTGTTAAAAAGGGAATATAGAGTGTTCTATATACTGCCATAGAGGGAAACACTGTACAAATTAATTAATAGAGGACTCTGTAGAGCCTCCTATGAGAGGCCATAGAAGGCTTGCTAGTACTTAGCTTAGCCCTTAATTAAAGCAAGCCTAACGGGAGACCTTATTGCAAAGCCCTATACTACCTTAATCAACAATAGCAAATATAAAAGGCAATTAATTAAGCCCACCTTAAAGGCTGCGTAAGGCGAAGGAAAGGAAAACCATAGAATAAGTAAGGTTAGCGTAGCAAGGGGAAATCTAAATCGCGATTACGCCAAACCTAATTAGGCAATTAGTCTACGGCTAGTAGAACCTTAGAGGGCCTGGTTTTAAAGAGATCTTGGTAAGATTAGAGCTTTATAAGATTTTTAATTTTAATATTGGGGAACGCAATTAATTACCCCCAACCCAATTAGCTTCTACCACTTGTAGGCTCTATCTATAACGCGGAAAAGCCTTTAAATATACTTATTAATCGCAGCGTAATCTAGTTTAGATGGAATTTAATGGTGTTATGGTGGTTAGGGGGGGCGGTTGAATTTAATCTCTAAAGCCTTATAAAATCTTAGTAGAAAATCAAAATCTTCTACTTTTATGCCAAATATCGCAATTATGCTCTACTAGATGTTTAATTATAATATGCAAGATATATTACTACTTATTTTATACCTAAAATTAACTAAATTATATATTTACTATTATTTGCAACTATCTGCTATACCATATTTTCTAAATCTGCTCGTAGAAACGGCCAAAAAGCTCCACTAAAAGGCTTTGTATAGCTTTAAAAGTTCAATATAGTATCAAATCTTTTCCGGAATGAAGCAATTGTTCTGGAATTAAGACGATAAAACCGATACACGATTTGTTCCTCTTTGAAGACGATCTGTTCCGGTATAAAGCAGAAATAATCCGGAACGAGCCGTGTGCCGGCATGGGGCAGAACATTACTCAACTCTATTACTGAACCAACACACGCTCTTCTGGAGCAAAATATCTTTTTGGAATCATCCTCCACATTGTGATCATGACCCTTTGCAATTCTCAAATCTAACTACCTATTCGTGTCAGCTCGGAAGAATTATCTTTCTGGGTAGTTGCAGCATAGATTTAGCAACCCAGCATACGCATAAATTCCAGGCTCAAGACCCGCAGCAAGGGGCTTGGATGATATAGTTGGGTTGAAATAATTGATCAAACGAAAACTGAGATTACGGAGAGGATGAAGCGACAGACTAAAGCATCGGCATTTTAATCTCGCCGTGTCTTCCAGAACAAGTATCATGGTCCTCTAGAGAGATTCGATTGTGCCGTAATGGTGGTAGGAGATGAATACGGGCATTGAAATGACCACCATTAGAGAGTATTGGAATTAATCAGGTTCAGAAAATACGAAATGGTGAAATGTTTGGGATGCACAGACCTGAAAGTTTCCTTAGGCCTCATCATTCCATTGAATAAAGGCTCGGAGCAAGATTCTCTTAAAGCTACAGTGCGAGATCTTGCTTTATGCTAGATTACTTTCTTACAACTTCGTACTCAGAATGTCCGGTACTTAACCTAACACACCACCCTGCCTTATCTACTCCCCTATTTATATGGCAATGCCTAGATCTAACCGCAAGCTCTGATGGCAATATTTATCTACCATTCCGGGGCTGCTAGGCTTGTTACATTTACTTTGTGTAGCGTCGATGAAAGCTAGAAGTTTCAACCACGTGTGGTTTCTAAAAGAAACATCCAACGTAAGAATCAGGGTAGCGGAAAATTAAAATGATCCTTATCGATACGATACGCGAGATCATATCATATCATATCATATCGATCAATCTTTTTTGATCCGCTACCAAATAAGCGAGTAATCTGCCAACGTCCTTAGCTTCCCTACTAATTAGGTATCTTCTTTCTACCGTCTCTATTTATACTTCTCTTTATATAAAATTCTATAAAATAAAATAAAAGTAGTAAAAAAGAGAGGAGATTAAACTTAGTAACTTTTATCTATTCCTTATTATCCTCTAGTTCCACAATTTAATCCTTACCCTCTAATGCTCCTACTACCGCCGCTATAGGCTAAGAATTTTTATTATACGACAAACATTAAGCCCTATAATCCCGCTACTTGCAATTTCTATAGCACCTACTATAGAACCCTGGGAGACTCCGATACTTAGTAAAGGGGCAAGGGCCTACTAGACGACGTAGAGTTGCTATATAAGCCTTATATAGCTAGCGTTAATTAGCTCTCTGTCTTATACAAGTAATATAGCTTACTTATAGTTATATTTAGAGATCCACAGCTCTAAATTAGAATTGCATTTATATATAAGGGCCTCCCTATCCAAACCTACTTCTCTAATACCCCCTCTACCTAAGCCTCTACATTAATTGCCGGTAAAGCTTCTACCCTCTCTTACTTATCCTAAGAGTAGTTAGTTATATAGGTATATTATACAGAGAGGAGAGTTTACTTATATTATGGTAATGTTACTAGAGAATCTCTTATATAATAGGGCGGGAAGTATACTAGATAATTATATTTCCTAATTCTTAATAAAGGACAATATTAGTGGGATTTAAACTTATAATCTATTAAGTTTAAAGTTAGTATATATTTACATACGCCATTTATACGCCTTTAGTGATTACATTTGCCTAAAATTATTCTATTTATATATCCTATACCCCTACCCCTTAGCGTTATATAATATATCTCTTATATACTCTCTCTTATACAACTACTATATTTCTTTTATTCCTCCTTTTATCTAAATCTAGCTATTCTCTTCTAAAATTTTACTCCTATACCAATTCTTTATACACTCTATTCTTTTAACATTTAATATCCTAAGCTTTATCCTTTCCTATAATATTATACAACGTCCTCCTAAAAATACATTCTTTAGTTTATTGCTTATAGCTAGAATTAAAAGTACCTCTCTTATAAAGAGTAAAAGCCATAGCTAGCGCTTTATTTGTTATTTTTAAGACCACCACTAAAGTAGAGAAACTTTAATTTTGTATAGTACTTTAGAGCAGTAGTTCTTATACTTGTCCTGGCTTACTAGTTGTCACAGTACGTGCAGAGGGACAAGGTACGAGGTACTGTGTATCATTGACAAACGATGTCGTGTGAGGATCTATGTAGGAGGTGAGGTGGTATATATACACGTCGCTCAGGGGTCAGGTCCGTGCTCGTGTCATAACAACACTAAATCATAACAACGTGTTAGGTCAGTGCCGTGACAGTACATCCCTCCTAATAAGGCGAGCTCCTGTGAGCCAAATAACGGCAGTAAAAACACAGAAGTAAAAAAATAGACCATATATCCTCATCCTTCCAGTCCTCAAAGGTCTTCGTCCCTTCAGTCCTTAGACCTCCTATATATCTACTACATCCCTCTCCGCTAGCACTCGTCTCGAGTGCTAAATGCAACGTAGGAGTAAAACCAATATAGAGAACAACGGAGAATTTTTTATTGTAGGTTTATCCGCAGGGCGTAGGGCGGATATTAACACTTGAAAGGCTCGAAGTTGCAAAGATCGAGGTTAAGGTATAGACTCAACAGGCTTGGGGTTGCGGAGATCGAGGTTAAGGTATAGGCTCAAAAGGCTCGGAGTACGGAGATTAAGGTTAAGGCGTAGACTCAAAAGGCTTGGAGGTTACGGAGATTAAGGTTGAAGTATAGGCTCAAAAGGCTCGGGGTGCGGAGATCGAGGTTAAAACGTAGATTCTTGTCGCGGTAAACTTAAAGTACTATCTATGCGGATTCGAAGACGGAGAGATGGAGAGATTAAGATCGGTAACCCATAGTCTTATACTATAATCAAGACACGAGGACATAGCCCGCAGGGTATCTCCCTGCAGCTGGCTTTAGAAACTCGGGACGTGAAGCAGAAGCATGGCTAGATACGGAGACTCGGAGACTGAGAAGAGGAACCATAGCCCGCAGGGTGTCTCCCTGCTGCCGGCCTAGGAAACTTAGAGACTGAGAAGAGAAACTATAGCCCGCAGGGTGTCTCCCTGCTGCCAGCTTAGAAACTTAAAGAGGAGACGGAGACGGAGACAGAGATCGATAACCATAGTCTTTAAGATGAGGAACATAGCCCGCAGGGGGAACACCTAGCGTCCTAGTCTACCCGCAGCCAGCAGCTCCTGTTCTTCCCGCAGGCATAGAACGGCATGCTCCGCGACCAGTAGCCCACGGC
>Ga0307507_10004934_pt1 | contig 22767 bp, 20 predicted proteins | sample 7_EM_MG_FD_207223 | JGI IMG/M metagenome (GOLD analysis project Ga0307507, IMG submission 207223) | Populus trichocarpa ectomycorrhiza microbial communities from riparian zone in the Pacific Northwest, United States - 7_EM | ecosystem: Host-associated > Plants > Roots > Unclassified | place...
TAGACTCGCAATATAAGAATTAACTACCGGTAATAGAACTGACCACTTATGAATAATAATAAATCTAGATGGTTCTAGAGTGCCTAGGAGATTTTGAATTTTGTTTTTGTAATCAACAATGCTGAGATTTATGTGAAGTAAAAATTCCGATTTTTGGTGTCAAGCGAGAGGGGGGGGGGTGCCGAATATTTTTAGCGCCAAGACTTTATGATAGACCCCAAGTGACAGTTTGTGATCCAGTGCCTAATCTGTTGCTTTTACAGTAAGAACTCGAATTATTGAACCTCACGCTAAGACGTTGGAGTTGCATCTACTAGTAAGGTCTAGATATTTTTTTCTTTTTTTTTCTATCTTAAGCTCAAGCTCAGGAAGTCAATTTTCGCTGTGCGCTCGCCCCTTATCTAAGAGAGGAAACCCCCAACGTTCTTAGCGTGAGGTCCAATTGCCGTCAACATTTAGGTTGGGTAGCTCAGGTTTAGGGTTGCTGATTCAACCGATATTCGTTACCCGCCGGTGTATAAACTAGAAGTTCGAAGCTACTTGTAGAAATCAGAAGCTTTGGCAACCATGCCCAAGGTAGGGCGGGACAAGGGCAAGGAATACACAATGACACAAAATTCTTGCTATCATACGATATCATATCATACAAAGAAGTTTCTTCCCTCCCAAATACTCGCCAAGAGCTCCAACTTCCAACCCCCACTCCTGCGCGACTAAAAAAATAAAATAACATAAATATATCATAATCCTAATTAATACATGGTGTGTCATCTATCTGCTATATTGAGATTTTCTGTTGTGGTGAAGGTATGGTGGATTCGGGAGTGAGGGGCTGGATTGCGATGCTATGGTGGAACGTTGCAGGCTTGCAGCGGGAAAAGTTCGGTTACTTTTGCTAGTGTGCAATCCATACACTTAATCGATAGAATAAATCCATAGTTCTCCTCCTGAGATAATCCTTGTTATTTCTATGCTCTTGTTTTTCTTATTATATTATTCTGATATTGTTGTCGTTCAAGTCTTTCTCTCCTCTTTTGTCGTTACATTGAAGGAAGGTTTCGCGTGTCCGGAACCATGCCAAAACACTAACGTCCACATCAACACTTTCACCCTCTTACGTGCCCCAGGCTACTCGCGCAACGGCACCGCTCCCGGCAAGGCTTTCTGAATACAAGGCAGGGCGTAATCTTCTTGTTGGATAGTAAATCTTATAATATTGTTATAGTAAGAAATTCCCCTTTTGTCTATTAGTCATCACCGAGTGGCGACTTTTGTTCTCTCGGCGACTTCACTGGAACCCGAACTCCCGGATTAAGTTGGCTGAGCCGGAAACTTGCTGTATGCCCTCCTAGGATGGCACTACTCGCGCGGACAGGTCCGTGGCGCATTCGCCTGGCATAGGGGTCGTGAGAAATCTTCCTTTTATACATTGGGTCTTCTAAATATAATTTTTTGCATTTGATGTCCTATTCTCATCATATAAACACCTTTCTAGCTTTGTTTTTAGTTAATGATTTCCTCCTCTGCAAGCAAGTGCACAACTCACCTGTCTGCGCGAGTGACCCATCGCTCGCGATATGATAATAAATTTGTTACTCGAGTACTCTCGATGATCGGCATTCTCTCTTGGCATTTGCTTGGAATTTCTTTCTTTTGTCTAGTTTTCATGGGACATCACTCGACCTATCCCATCAATTTCTTCTCCCCGCTACAGTCGTGGTTGGGCCGTGTGGGTTCGTCGCTCGATAGTCTAGCAATTTAGCATGGCAGTGCCCATCTTGAAACATTACAATAGGAATCTAAGATCACGGGCTAAGGCCACCGCCTCAAGTCTCATGCTAGAAAATCCAATCTTGAAAGCACTATTCAAGCCAACCGCCCCCCCTATAAATGATCCCACCCTCCGCCGTGGCAAGTCCAGACTCCATTATTAACACAAAAATCAAAACCATCACACCGCCATACAAACATAACACTGCATTCAATTCGTTACCTCCCTTTCACGACATCCCCACCGCAATTCCTCCAACATGAACAACCCTCCAAACTACCCAAAGGGAGCAGGCCTCCTGCCGCCACCGCCCCAAATCCCAATCCAGAAAATGGCGAAAAAGGGCCATGTTGTCAAACAGCCAGCGAAAGCAAAAGCCGCAAAGGCCAAGGCCAAGGCAAAAGCTAGAGCGCACAGATACCGCCCTGGGGAGCGCGCAATTCGGGAAATCCGCTTGATGCAACGCACAGTTACGCCGGCAATTCCTAACGCGCCGTTTTATCGCGTGGTGAGTCGACATTTAATGCTCCGATATTGACTAGGGGTGCGTGTGTGTGTATGGGCTAATGGTGGGTGCGACAAATAGATTCGAGAGTTAGCCAATGAGAGGGTCTCAATGATGGCGGCGGAGTTCAATTACCGGTGGCAGTCTACGGCTTTGCAGGCACTGAAGGAGGCGACGGAGGCTTTTTTGGTACATTTGCTTGAGGATAGTAATCTTTGCGCTATCCATGCTAAGAGGGTTACGATTATGATAAAAGATATGCAGCTGGCTAGGAGAATTCGGGGGCATTGGGGTGGGCTTGGTTGACCGTGGAAAATTCGGCTGATTGTGGCTTAGTAGGACAAGAGGAAGGTTTTAAATTTGCAGAAAGCGGACTTAAATCGGCTAGCATATGTGAAGCAATAACCCTCCGGTATTTCTTTTGTGTTGAAGAGACTCCTGGGAGAATGGGAATGAGACCCAGTCGGTGGGCTCCAGGGGCCAGTCTCTGGGTTTCCGAGCACCGGGGAGAGTGAAGGTACTGTAGTGGTCAGATCACTTGGAACGGTCAGCTATCAGCATGGAGTGTCCTATCACACCAAATCAGGGGATAGTCACCGTCAGCAGTATGGCGTCCCAAAGTTCGGAACAGGTCAGCTTTTTACTTTTGTTCGGAAATTATATAGGCAAGAATTTATTTCCAAAATCCATCAAAGGAGTTAAGAAAACAAGAAAGATTGTCTATGCTGTCACAAAATTCTTTTAGGTCAGGATGCAGTGTCCCAACCCACAGGGGAGAGATGGGTATGACTTATAGATTTCTTGAATTTCTGCCCCATATAGATGGCACGAAAGTGGCTGTAGAATACTGTATGGTTCGAGTCCCCAACCTTTACCGACCACTCGGGTGTTATACTAGGACGCGACCAGTTGCCATGAGCGAAGAGCAGTTCTGAACTAGTGTTGTGCACGAGCCGAGCGGAGGAGGTCTGGACTCGGCTCGAGCGGACTCGATTCCCTTGGCATCAGGCTCGAGCAGGGGTCCACGAGCCTCTTGGCGATTTCTTGGCGATTTCTTGGCGGCTCGAGTCCAAGTCTGGCTCGTGAACAACACTATTTTAAACTCCCCTCCTAACATATAGGCAAAGGTCGAGGATAGATTTTTTTTATTCGACGAGTAGATAGAACAGTCCGATCAACGCAACGCGGGACGCCTTGACAACAGGTTTAGGGCAAAATAGTTTTGCTCGAGTTCAATTTCCCATTCATAGGATTCTTTTTCTTTCAATTCATTCTATGTATGATTACCCTGATACTATACTGTGTGTAACTTTTAACAAAACGCATATAGTATTATATTTCTTTCTGTAAATTTTGACCCAGAAACTATAAAAATAATATTACAGGAGCAAAACAATTCTATTGTCCCATAAAAAAAACCCCCGAACGAGCCAAGGTACTGTACCGGTAGTAACCGGAAAAACCTTTACCGTCCTAACAGCCAGTCCTAATAAGCGAGTTGCTATCTAATTCTAATGGTTACTTGTGCCCGGGCTCGTTCGCTTTTTTTTTGATAATATGGAACAATACTATGATCCTGATTCGAGCATGGATAGGGGTTTATTGCCAAGTCTTTTATGCTAAGGGGTTCCTAGTTGCATTGATCGAACTGTTGTACTATCCAGGCTGCCGGAATCATACATGATTGGTGAGAGTAACCAGTGGCAAAAGGACTGCGGGTCCTCCTATAACCCTCTTTAACCATGATTTTTTTTAACTGTGCAAGAAACAACACCCTCTGGGCTCGGGGTCAATCTATCCGTAGGATATTTCCTGAGATTTGTAGTTGAGTACCCGGGCACAACTTGGTGTGGACGGTGTGACAACCAAAAGGCGTGGTCGCAACGCAGGTACTTGTATCAATGTCGTTCCGTCCCAACCCCCCTGCCCCCAATCTTCATCTAGGTAGGAAAAGAATGGCAGCGATCGCTTCTAAGATACCCTTGATCGCATACTATCCCTTAAGCTGTTGAGAAATTCCGTCTGGTTTGAAATGTGTAGCACTACCCCATTTGAGCAATCGTGGTATTATAGGAAAAATAACTTTGTGCCTGAAAGTTGTGTACGGCTCAGAATGCGGCAAAATCTCTACTGCTCAGTGGAAACGAAAATTTCCGCGTAGATTCACTCCCAACTACCCAAATAGGATAGTAGTACACATTTCAATCTGGACTGAATGTCTTAACAGCTGAAGGGATAGCCAATGAATCGCTATTTTCAAATTAAAGCCCGCTTCATGGTATTCCCGGTGAAGCGCGATTACAAAGCAGAGCGGAGTTAGTTACTACAAGTTCACGGGTGTCTAAGGGCGGGCGCATGCGGCTAAAGTTAGCACTAGATAAAAGAGAGGGAAAGAACGACATTTGCCCGGGGAAGGGAGCGGAACCGCTAAGCGACCTCCGCTTACTATCGGCTGCCTACAGGAAAAGCGGGCAATCGGCTCTCCACACACGATGAGAGGGCTATTCATGTTCGCTTTCCGTCAAACCTCTAGGATAAGAAGGTTTCGTACAGATTCGCAAGGTTCACATAGTGGGGGGAACGGAAGGACGAAGGGTAATCAATCATTTGTCGCGTTCATGGTCATGTTCATGCTCGTTGTCCCCATTGAGGAGGATCTCGCTGCCGTTTTCGCCGTCTTTGTTCTCTTCCTACGGTGGAAGTAGTGGAAAATCACATATATCCACCCCCGACCGACCTTTCTTGCACAAACACTCCCGACGATAATCACCTGGCATAGCCCTATAGAATGCTTACCACCGCTATGGTGGATGCCATCTAGACACAACACCAAGCGGGACGCAACGGGGGACGCCTTGGCATTCAATCCTGCTACACTCGAGTACAACGCTAGGTGTAGGTTTAAATCACTGGGGCATTTGTGATATTTTCTAACGTTTTGTGGCACATTTTTGCATATAATCTGTATAATATATTGTTACTATTTGTCGGTATTCCCAACACACCGAACACACGAGAGGAGAAATTTATGTATAAATTAATAGTAAATATAATGAGAATATTTCATGACTACATTGTGAGGATATGGGACTTATGCACTCGTGGATTGTGTAACAGATGGGGAAAGCGTGACGATGCTGTGGATTAAAACTATTTACAGCGTTATCCTGTCCTACTTTTGCCATGGAGTCCCCAGTTGCATCCCCCGTTGCGTCCGCCGAGGTTTCTTACTTGGTGTCTTGACGGAATCCTCAATAATTGAGGGAGTAGATAAGAAGTGCGCTTGAACCCCATCCCTAGCCAGCCTCTACTTTCTTGGAGCCGCATACGAAACCGGGAGCACCAAATATGTCCGTTGGCATAGTGCTTTTCAGGAACAGTTTTATCATACGGAGTAATTTCTCCTAGCCTGCTAACTTGTTTGTAAGCTTCGCCGTGGGCTCGTAAGGGTCTAACAGCCTTGAAAAAAGCTGAGTTAAGGCCCAACCCATCTGGAATCCAGTTTTCACTGAGGAGGCAAAGTTTTTAAACAGAAGGGGCCGCGACCTGCTAAATATTTTAGAAGGGATATTTAGGAAACTTTAGTCTCTATTTCTAAGTAATCGACTTACGGTTAGATCATTTAATCCTGGCACAGTTGATGCCCCCCTACCGGGACTGCTCGGAGTACCCGAAGAACACAGATCACGCTGTAATGCCGGGGGTGACTCGAAGGTTTCTTAGGAATGTATTGTAGATATCTTTGAGGGCATCAGAACCGTTACCGGAGGGTGTAACTTAGAACTCTCCGAGGGGGAAAGGGGGTTTTAATTATTTTTTTCAGTTTCTTCCTTATTCTGGGAAATTCTGCTAATGACTTCTATTCTAGGTGGAGAGGATGAGAGTATGTCATTGAGAAGGCCTGGAGAAAAGATTCGGGACCTCTAGCTTTCCCCTAATTGCTCTAAATTCCCTTCGACGATCTCCCGGTCGAACCGAATGACTTTAGATCATCTACAGCTCAGTTTACTGCGGCTATCGCTCGTTGGGTCTAAAGACTCGAAAATGTCTATTAGCATAAGTATCTAGCCGGAGGAGGTCTCTAGCAGATTCTTTGTTGAGCTGAAGTCGGGGATGCCTCTTGAGAGTTACTAAATAACAGGCTTCTCAGGCCTAGGCTAGCCGCACTCAAACTTAACCTCTATTCATCCAACTATAAGTGATCATTATAAGCAGTTGAAACCGCCAGTATAGATTTCAGAGGTCAAACTACAAGAAATTCGAAGCATGAAGTCACTAAAATACCGCAATTATGAAAGTTTTATATATTCACCAACCATAACCGCCCCCGAACCTTTTTTTTTAAAAAATAAGAGGCAACGACTCAGCAGACATGTTTGAAGCTAAGGTACTTGTTTCGAAAATTTAGTAGAAGGAGAAAAGCATTCCCAGTGATTACTATTTGTTCGGAGCGTCTAGAACATCGTCCTTTTCACTTGTACCGCCTGAGAGGGTAGTAACGGATAAACCTTCCGACGCTAATGGGAGATGACCCCTAAAAGATATTCCGCATCAGTAGTGCCCCCAGAACAACCAATAGGGTACCAAAGCCAAGGGAAAGGGTCGCGATACTTACCCTGCATACTCACCCCCCTGAGGAAGAGATTGGGAGGTAGAAGCTCGCAACCTGGCCATAGCCTGGACTAGTTCGGGCCGAAGCTGCTTCCCACGGGCGATAGCAAGCTTCTTAGTTGGCGCGATGCTGTGAGCGCTACCATTAGGAACACTACCAGCCCCAAGAGTATCCTTAGTCAGAGTGCTGTTTTCAGATACGGCCTGAGCTCCACTCTTAGGAGGGTTCTCTTGCTGAGCTTTGGCTAGGGAGGGGTCATTTTTAGCTTCAATTAGTGAGGTGTTGTGAGTGCTTTCACTACCCGCACAGAGTGTATCCTTACTCAGAGGGCTGTTTTTAGATTTGGTCTGAGTTTCGCTCTCGGAAGGGATCCCCCACTCAGACTCGGGGCCCCGTCTGAACATCCAGGGATTTTTTAGAACGGTGGGATCATAGTCTTCATCCTCGGAACTCGATGAGAAGTTTTGGTCATCATCCTCCCTCGAGCCTGTTGGGGAGGTGGTGTCATCGTTCTCTTTTTTCGCCTTATCCGATAACATCTGATTATACTCCTCGAGAGTACCTCTGAATTTAGCTTTCCGACAACGCAAATGACCGGGGCGAGAAGCGCTAGTCTTGGGCCTAAAAAGAGGCACATTGTCAGGTAAGAGAGCAGCGCTCGCGCGATTCTTCGCCTGCCGGGCTCTTCCATGCACTAGTTCCCAGATGGACGGCGTGAATTTTGCGGTACGCCAAGTACTATCATTGAGATCAGGATTGGGACTATCGGGCTTCCACACACAAATTTCGTCAGGGGTCCCAGCCTTAATGTATAGGCCTCTGTCTGCTGGAGTGCTTTCTGGTAAAAAGTCGTTGGGTTCGAGTTTAGGGATCGGGATTTCGTGACGGAGGGTAGGAAGCGCCCTGGACTTCTCTAATCCACTGGAACTCCCTTCTCTCTGGCCGTAAACGCTATGATTATTAAAAGCACGCGAGTCAATAGAATGGCTCGTATCATCCGGTGACCCTTCCCTCCCTCTTTGGTCAGGAAGGTTAGTATCGGGTTGGCTAGTAACACTGTTATTTTCGCCCACCGATCTGAGCCCCTTAGTTGGCTGGCTAAGGTCGTGACTCTCTGGTAGTAATGTTGGAGAATCTTTGGTTAGGCTAAACTCAGAAACGTCTCTGCGGTGGGTCAACGAGTTCTCGGATGGATTGCGAGCCCTGGTATTATCACCAGGTGGCCCGTTGCGTACTTCAATTGCAATCCTCTTCCGGGCATGCAATGGAGACCTGCAGCTGCCGTCTCGGAATCTCTGCGAACCTCCTGGTCCATTAGCATGATCCCGAGACCTCGGCGACCAGCTACGAGCATCATTAGGAATACCATTGCGACCCTTGCCATCTAGAAGAGGTTTTCTTGTAGCGCGTCCTAGACTTGGTTCATCGGAAGCTCCTTGTTGGCGACTAGAGGCGAACTATCAGCTCCCAAACCTTTCGTAAACTCAACAAAGGCAATGGCGGTGACAAACTTACCAGCGACGGAGAGGGCTCCGACCCCGGGATCTCACAGAATCCTCTGCGCGGCTGGTCACTCGTTCGTTGGTGGCAGCACCAGAGTTTGAATATCGACTCGGATCTGGTCTGTAGGAATCCCAAGTTGGAAGTGGCCTAACGGTTGGACGTGGCCTAACGGTTGGACGTGGCCCAACGTTTGGACGTGGCCTATATGAATCGACACCACCACGGCATGGTCTATAAGTATCGACCAACCCTCTTTGGGGCGAGCGGCGATCATGACGGCTCCCAGAACTGTTGTAACCCCTTGATTCACGAAAACCGCGAGATGAATTACTATCTAGCTGACGGCCTGGTCTGGAAGGTGGGTGAGTTCCCTGTCGGTTCTTGTTTTGAGGATAAGGATTCCCCTGACCCCCGGGATCCATATCGGAAGGTCTGATTTGTTAGTCTTCGGAGCACGAGATGGGCAATGATTGGAAGGAAAAACATTAGCAAAATACGCACCTGCGTTTCTTGGAACGTGTCATAGCAGTAGTACAACTTCGAGTGTCACCAGATCCTTGTGTGTATGGGAGAGGAAGTTAAGAGATACTAGGTGAGAGCAGCTTCTTAAGCCAATCTGGTGCGTTACTGTGACTAGGATTTGCCGCTAGATTTGATCTTATTTGTGTGTGGGATTAGCACTTACCTTAGGGTTGACGCTTTCCCTCCGGTATAATACAGCTTAACGGTAATACCCCGATTCTAGAATCTTATGTGGTCAATATCTCGGCGGAAACAATTTTCTTATTAGGTGGTTGGTGCACTCTACTTCATCGAGTGAGGTTCCATGATCAGCCCCGTAACGTATTGAAACGGAGTACTGCTGTTGGAAATCGTAGTTGCAGCCTTGCTCTGATATTCCGTTAGTATAAGGTTTCCAGTGTTCCCAAGCGTCCAGTCCGTCCGTCTTTCGCCTAGGACGGGACGGACGCCAAGTTTGAGACCTTTGGACGGGACGGGACCGACGGCCGGGCCCTATAGGTGTCTTAGTTTATGTTTCATTTTCGAATTTCATGAGCATTATGTCAGTATTATTAAGAAGTGAAACATTTTTATTCTAATGTAGATAAGCTCAGGCTCTACTATCATGTATCAAATTTCGCTATCAATCAACTAAAGAAAATAAAAGAGTAAATACGGCACCGAAAGGGCAACAGTGGGAGAGGGGACAATGATAGCGAGCAAGGTAGTTCTATCATACCGTCCTTATGCAGGACGGTAGGCAACCTACAGGTGACGCCCGTCCTCATGCAGGACGGCAGGTAACCTACAGGTGACGCCCGTCCTCATGCAGGACGGTAGGTACCTATCGGAAGTTACCATTTCCAAAAAAGACTGCAGAGCCCGCCCGTCAACCTACAGTCCTGCGGTCTTTACAAAAGACGGACACCGTGGACGGGACTATAGGACGCCAGGGCCCTGGCGTCCGGACGGGACGGTTGGGAACACTGAAGGTTTCTTTCTCCTCTCAAATGTTTTTTTCAGCTCGCTATGATGTTTATTATATTCAAGCCAGGACCAGTCGTTCATTTATCCCTTTTGTTTCAATGTAAATTTACTTTCTTTGAATGTCTTTGTTCCTTATTGCGGAGGCTTGGTCGTAATGGTAGGACTCAACCGCTTTTCTATGATTATATAGCTGGGCTGTGTCTGTCTTATTATTCTAGCAGCGGTTCACTCAATCAAGGATCTTTATCGCTGGTTATTACTATCACTTCTCTCTTGAAACGATTGCGCATTGCTACATTCTCTGTTGCTGTGGTCACGAGTGATACCTCGTGATCGCTTGCGTCACCCCCTGTTTCCTCTTAGCACTCTCGATTCCCTTCTTCCTTTTGTTTCCTTTCCTTTCTTCTTTCCTCTCTTAACTCTCTTCTTTTTGTTCAACTAGAATATAAGTTGTTCGCTTCCTTTGAATCCACACTCCTCTTAACTCGTGATACCTCTAGTTTCCGCCCGTACTCTTCCGATACCTCCCAACAACTGCAGGCTAGTGTCGAAAAGGGGATGGCGCTATAGTTAACACACACCAAAATCGAAAGTCTTCATTTTTAGAGCTAAGGTTTCCCATATTAGTGGTTTTTATGATTTAGGTGGATTCCGTCTAGACATAGTATCAAGGGGGACACTTCAGAGGACGCAACGGGGGATGTAACGGTGGATGCAACAGGAGATGCCTTGGCAAAAGGAGCGCAGGTCCGAGGACAACACTGTACTCGTGCAAGTGTCAGGGATAAAGAACTCGTACAAGAAAGGGTTTATTTTGCGGGTTAACCTAAATCAATTGTTTCGAATACTTTATCCCTATAGTACCACTTGTAAATAGGTTTAATCCACAGCGTTGTCACTCTTTCTCCATTTATTACATAATCCACGAGTGCATAGGTCCAATATCCTCATAATGTAATTATGATAATAATAATATTATGAGGATATTCTCATTACGCCCACTATCAACTTGTATTTAAATTTCTCCTCTCATATATCCAATGTATTAGGAATACCAACAAATAAAAATATTATATGCAGATTATATCTAAAAATGTGCTACAAAACCTTGGGAAATATCTCAAGTGCCCTAGTGATTTAAGCCTGAGCTAATGTAGCATTATCTAGCAGGATTGAATTACAAGGAATCTACCATATATGTAGGATTATTCTAAGAGCTCGAAGAAGGCTTTGGGGCAGTTCGGACACCATATTCCAACGTTTTTGAGGAAGGAAGCTTTGGCTTCGTTTGGATACAAGGTTCGGTCTTTCATTTTCTATAGTCAAAATATTTCATCTTGCCCTCATTTTTGCACTAGATTTAGCAAAAACATCTTCAAACAAACAATTTTCAATGCTACCCTCAAAACCACTCTGAATATTTCTATCAGCTAGATAATTACTCTGCACTTGAGTCTCTAGGAGTGATTGTGTTCATTATTGGTGATTTTCCTAGCTCTTGGGGTTGGCTCCAGGTGATTCCACCATGCTGGATCTCCCCACCTTGTTTTTGAAATTCGCCCAACTTGCCAAACAATTTCTCTTTGCACTTTGGTCATCAGTGGAAAAAATTCAGAGGTTCCATTTTTTCTTTCTTTTTTCTATGAGCCTAATCTCCCTCTCACTAGCACCAGAAGATTTCCTATAACACTATCTCAAAGGAACGACCCTGCCAACCGCTGAATCCTCATCCATACACCCTCCGGCGATAACTTTGGACAGACGTCTAGGTAAAAGCTCAACGCTTCTGCCTATTCCGGGTCGGGCTATCCACTGTAGAAATCAAAAACTTAGTCGATCTTTTTCCCGCACTGGTCAACGGTCCAGTCATCGCAGTCGAAAGGGATTTATTAACAAGTTCGCGTTAGTTATTGAAAAGGAAAGAGGAGGAGGAGTTGCTACCTAATAAGACCATGAACCGGGCTTTCGGCTCAAGTTTTGGTCCCCGGAGAAAGAGCCAAGCTTTGGGCCACCACATCTATAAGTCCACAAAACATCAACGAATTCTCAGGGTGGAATAGCTAGAGCTTGGAACCAACTTCTCAGAACCCATACCAACCCCCCATTGCTTGATCTCCTTCCAGGCTCTCTCATTAACCACCTTATGCATCGGAACTCGGAACGATTGCGCGCATATCCTCGGCTCCTGGATCCTAGTCGTTACTCTTCATTCCGTGGAAGAACATCTCTCCCAAGGGGTATATTCAATTTCAATTCCTAGGGTCTTGATACCGTAGATCATCCTCAAAATTCGACGCCTCCATGTTCGCCTGGGGATTGTCGACCCTCCCAGTCAACACAGCTTTAAATTAGATGGCTTGAGATGTCCAGCTGGGAACCTCTGGTCCGGTAGCGGCGGCTGCGGGGTTAAGACTTTCCGAGCTTGTGGGAAGAGTGATGCATTTAGACGAGAGGGTTTCCTCTTGGGTGAGAGGCGAGGTTTCTCCCGATAACAAGACCCGATGGGGAAGTGTTTGAGGGGTTGAGACTTACCCGCTTGGTATGGTGTTGCTGGTGAGCTATCAAAACCCCAGGAATGTTATTTCACCTCCTAATTGAAAAGACCAGTGTTCCCAGCCGTCCAGTCCTTCCGTCTTCGGGATGGGATGGACTACGGCTGGTGGTCCGTCTTTTTAGGGGTGCCGGGGAGGACTACGCCCGGGGAGGTGGAGGCCGGGCGGACTATAGGGGACTATAGTCCTAGCGCTGGGACCTCCGGTACTAGTCGAAGCAGGAATTATACACCTCCGAACCAATCATCATAGTATCACGAGACACCACTCGTGCCGTCCCGGCCGTCGCCCACAGTCGCCCACCTTCCCCGAAGTCCCTCACAATCCCCGGCCGTCCTCTGCCGTCCTCTGCCGTCCCCGGCCGTCCCCTACCACCCCCTACCGTCTTTAATCAGCCCCCGCCGTCCTCTAGCACCCCGAACACACATTTCTCACAAGCCTTTGGAAGAGCTCGCGTTGGCTACCGGATAGCTATATTCTGATTTTGCGCAGGAATTCTGAGATTAAGCAGGCGTAGAGCAGGTGTCCGAGCGGTGAGGTGCCCGTTGGCCTCTTCGGGTGAGAATATCCTGGAGGGTTAGTGCTTTAGTTTAAAAATATTCACGAAATAATATTTGCTTGCATACGCAGCCGTAGAAGAAACGACCTTCTTCGCAGCAGACACGACAGGAATCAGGGCTCTTATTCCGGCCAGTGAGATGCCGGTGCCGCTTCCACCGCCTAAGAATCGGTGCCATCCACAGCTCATCCCATCTCCCGCGCAATATATCAACCGAATAGCGATCTGCGTGCCGACCCCTGTCTTGCGACATTGGACAACTCAGTCGGTGACTCAGGCAGCTCATACAAATCCACAATAGCCTGAACGAAACTAGGAGCGGAGGACTCAAGTCCTGCTGCAGTAGGGAAGTTGTCCTCAGAGACGACGTGAACACAGTACTCGCTCAGCATGGGCAGGGGCGGGTTGACGTCGTGGAGGTTCTTGCTCAAACTTGAGTTCACGGAAGCAGGCGGTTTGACGGGCTCCAGAGACGTCCTGAGTTTCTCCATTAGGTAAGAGGGAGTTCACGGTGGAGGTGCTGCTGCCGGCCGCTGTTGCGTGGGTTCTTGGGTCGGCTTGGGGGAGGAGGGACTTGGTGTGGAGATTGTGTTTTGTGTCGCTCTTGCCCCAGTACCTATATAATATGTTAGATAGGGGATCGTTAGATTTTAGGATTATCGGAGGAAGAGATGGCGAGAGGAATATCCGGCGGGGGTCCGACGGAGCCGAGCCAGGGAATTCAGGGGTGGAGTGTCAACGGTGGGAGATAGGCCAAACATTGGCTGTGAAAGAATGATGCTTTTTTATTTGGGCCTTCTCCGTGTTTTAGCACTTAATATATACTCTTGATTTCGAGCAGAGGCTCGAAAAATTATGCGTACAAATCCAGTCATATGTAGACGAGTGCGAGTAAACCCGACAGAAATATAATTGGTAGGCAATTCAACTACGCTTCTCTTCATTTTGATTTATTGCCTCTGCCTCATCGGGATCAGATTCTTCATCATCCTCTAAATGTCAACCAAATCAGTAAATAGAAACCGTGCTCCAGGTTGGAAAGGAAATCACACCAAAAACCATATCCTTGTCTTCACTAGTGTCGCTATAATCGCTGTCCCTATCAAATTCTCCCCAAAAATAATCGTCAACCTTCTCCTTCTCTAGAGGCTAAGTCTCGACAAGACTGCGCATCTTGAACCCAACGGGGAGGTCGCGTTTAGATGTCTCTATATGCCCCTTTATAACCTTCTTATGCTTTTCCTGCTTCTTGCGTAACCTAATACCAGCATCGACATTTGCCGCGCTAGAAACTTCGGTATCGTCAAGCAGCAGTAACATTGAGATCAACACGGTAAAGATGCGCTGAGTAGGCGCCCAACGCTCCTAACAAACCGTTAGTGTGATCAACTTTCTTAAGGCGAGGGGCATTAATTCAAGTACCGAAGAGAATTCTTTAGATGTTCCATCTTCCCTAGGGGCATGAAGAATGGAGATAAACAATTTGCCATCCGGGCAGATGTTAGAATGGAACAGTGGACGGACAAACTTAAACTCGGGGGGGCTCATCGGATACTTTTTCGGAATTTGGAGTCGAGCCTGGAGAAATGAAAGGAAAAAAAAGAGGACAGGCGAGTTAGATCATGCAATACCGACAAATATGTAGCGATGGCCACGGTCATGCTAGAGCATAAATTTTTTGGCGTGTTCGGGCTCGATCAATGCTCGAGCATGGGCCAAAATTTCTGCTCGAGCATGATTGTGGCCATCACTACAAATGTGCCAACTACAGGCACAAAACAGAGTCGGAGTAACACCTCAAGATAAGCCTCGCCATACAGAAGTAGGATTTACGATCGAGACGATATCCCAAGGAGGCAAGTTTCCATCCCGAGCCTCTAGAGTCTAGAGCAAGCAGAAAACCAGAGCAAAATATCAGATTGGTGGTTCTTAGTACTTCCAGCCTTGAAGATACATAAGCCTAAAAGCACAACAAGGAATCGAAGACTCACTTCAGCATTCACCCAGTTCTCCTTAGAAATTTCCTTGAGCTCGCTCATGGGGAAGGGTTTAAGGGTTTAAGACTTACCCGCTCCACATGGCGTTGCTTGTGAGCTATCGTAGCCCCAAGAATGTTATTTTACTTCCTGATTGAACAGACCGTCAATTTTGCCCCTCAGTTGTTGTTTTCTTTCTTCTCTTCTTTGATCAAAACTTCACAAGAATAAATTATGGCTAATTAGAAGGTCTAATTTGCGAGCACTACGGGGCCCGTCAACATTGCTGTCGTCATGTTTGTTTTTACCCCTCCATCATCCGACTCAGCTCCATCCGACCCCCATAATATCTTCCTCTCCCTCATCCCTTCCTCCTATAGCCCTAAAATCGAACGATCACCTATCTAAAATATTCTTAAATAGGTACTAGCGCAAGCGCGACGCAAGTTCAATCTCCGGACCAACTCCTCCCTCTCCAAAGCCGACCTGAGAACCCACACAGCAGCGGTCGCAACAGCCCCTTCACCGAGAACTCCCCTTTGCCAAATGGAGAAGCTTAGGACGTCTCGGGGGCTCGGCAAACCGCCTCCTTCCGCGAACTCAAGTTTTGAGCAAGAACCTCGAACAACTATATTATTTCCTAAATCTTTTTAAACCAAGAGCCAACCCTCCAAGCCCTTCTCACCTGAAAAGACCAACGGGTAGCTCACCACTCCTACACCTGCTCTGCACACGCTCAATCTATAAATTCCTTCGCAAAATCAGAATGTGGCCATCTGGTAGCGAGGGCGAAAACCAACGCCAGCCCTTCGAACAGCTTATGATGCAAGGCATGGTCCCAGAGAAGACCTATTAGCACTCCGTCTCCTTCGAACTCCTATGCCCCGAAGAACTCGAAACGGATCCGGAGACCAAGGACAATAAGATTACATATCTGCAAACGGCGCATCTCCACTAGTTTCCAAGGGGAAAATGAGGAAGAGCAAACTCAATGGGGCCTATCCACAAAATTGTATGATATCTCCCACTGGGGCGCTGAGGCTACGAGGGTGCTTTTACTTTCCTTGGCCAGAGGACTGTAACCGCTTGTCCATGCTCCAAGAAATGAGCCCGAACACCTCACTTCCGCTCTCAAAATCGCTAACCCTAAACAAACACCCTTAAATCACGGCCTACTGAAGCCCCGCCGACACATGCCACGACCTACTGCACCACGAAAAAACTCCTGCGAATTCTAGCCCCCATCGTGCCGGTGCTGGGCCCACCTGGATACCCACGTCCCCTCCATGACAGGCACTCGGGTGCTTGAAACCTCTTCGCGTGGTTCGCCTTTCAAAAGGAAGCCTAGGCGAAACAACCTACCCCGTGAAAATCAAGGGGAAGTTCAGGTTCAAAGTGGAGGTTGAGCATGAACACTTGATAAGGGCAGAAGCGAGGGGTATTACCGTGGATGAGGAAAGGGCTCGCAAATTGTTAAATGGGAAGGAGGTCAAGAAGGTCTTCCTCTCGTCCAATAGGAAGGTGGTTAGTTTGAGGACTAGATCAGTCAACCAGGCGGCAAAAAGGTCCTCTAGCAGATGAGCTGGGAGGGGCATTCATCGATTATCACTCGAGGGCTAGGATGAATCGCGTTCCCCAAAGGGAATTAATTCTATTATTAAAGTGGGTTGCCGGAAGACTCTCATTACAAACAAAAAACTCCGCAACCGGATTCGCCGATCAAACCTTATCAGCCATAATTCTCGTCTCGCGACGATATGTTAAAAAAGAAGAAAAATAACAACTCAGGGGGGAATTAAGGGTCTTACGATCGAGAGGTGAAATAACATTGCTGAGGCTCTGATAGCTCACCAGTAACTCCATGCCGAGTGGATAGGTCCCAAACCCTTCACCATCGGGTCTTGCTATCGGGAGAACCTTGGCCTCTCACTTCAGAGGAAACGTTTTCGTCTCAATCCCTCACTCTTACCCGAAACACCACCAAAAATGCCCACCTCGGAAAATCCCAAATCAGCCGCTGCCGCTACCGAACTAGGCGCATATCCGGCACCTCAATCTTCTCGTTCAACATGGCTGTCCTGGGCGAAACCTTCAACTCCGGCGACTCGTCGATAATGGACCAGACGCTCCCAGCCGGACGTCTCAAGCCCGCAAATTTAAAAGCTCTGCGTTGACCGGGAGGTCTCGACAATCCCGCGGGCGAACATGGAGGCGTCGAATTCGGAGCATGATCCTCGGTATCAAGACCCTAGGAGTGGAAATTGGATATACCCCTCTGGAGAGCTGTTCTTCAACGCAATGAAGCGTAACGACTGGGATCCGATGGCTGTCGATATCCGCGCAATCGCTCCAGTACATAACGCTGTTAACGAGAAAGTACGCAAGTATTTGGGTTGAATGGCTTGCTGTGCCGGGTGCTGGCTATGGCGTGGAATATCGTACGTTATTACGAATGAATCTTCACTCCTGCTCCTATATCCAAACCAACCTCACTATTAAGAACTTCTTCCAAAATCGCCACAACTAACGAAACATCCTGGGAAATCTCGGACTCTTGGCGTTCCTCATAACGAGGTGAGACTGTGTCCATGTTCCAATAATGAACTCGAGTACTAGTACTTGGGGGCAAATTAAATATTTTGAAGAAGACTTGACACACAAAATGCAATGGTGGCAAAATATAAGTAGCAAGGAGCGAGGGTAAATGGGGAAATGCAGAGATAGGTGTACCGTTAGCGATTTTATGGAAAGATCAAAACACGTTACTTATGTTATACTTACTTGCGGCGAGAATAAGTCTTCAGACAGCGGGCCCAGGCACTCCCCCGCCAAATTCAACTCCCATAACAACCATAATGCCGAGAGCGATTGCAACCACAACCACAACCATAATAACTATTGGTACAAAGGCTTGTATATTTGAGCACCACCTCCCTAAGTGCATGAGATTTGGTAATAAGACCCCCCACCCTGCTGTGGCATCGGTTCGAACTGCCGTGGTATACAATGTTACCCTTGTTGTCTGAGGACATTCTCGCTGCGAGTATACACATGGCCGTAAGGTTAGTTTTGTTTTTCGGGTAAGGAAAAAAGCAAGAACAAGAGGGTCAACGAAGGGCAAGCAGCTGAAGCTATATCCTCATATCCTTCTTCCATAGTGCTAAAGCTCTGTGTGAATTCTGTCCATCGTCTAATACTATGCCACCTATAATCTCGCAATATTTATGGATGGTATCCGAAAGGGTTAACAGACAAGCACATAGTATACAAATTGTTTTCTCGCCTCAAAAACTCTTTCAATACAGCTTTGGAGAATAGTGTCTCTGGACGACTGTAGGCGACGACAGGGACAGCAAGTGCGAGACATTTCCCCCGGAACGGCGGGGTCCAAGTCGCCGGCGGCGGGTCGCAGGGCAAGTTTGGAAAAGGACCAGACGGGCCGGCTCAATGTCGTCCGCTGCCATCCGTCTTTGCGATCACTCACTCATTTCCTCTCGTTTTTGTATGATAATATTATTCTTTTTTTTTATGCCTTGGTATTATGTTTACTACTTCGGCGGCCGAGTTGCTGTTAGACGCTCACATAGAGTAGCGATCGGTGTACCGGTAAATGGATAATCAGATGGTGCTAAGCTGAGTAGTGTAATTTAGTATATTGTATTCAATACTGTAGAAAATTAGGGGGGTGCGTGATGGTCGTCTGTTCATCCATAAGCAATGTGGAACCGTAGGTTTTTTGGTCTTATATGATTATTAATGATGTTGCCGGGCATGAGCTTGTCGTTCGCCTGCCCATTGCTACTCTATGCGACTGTCCAAGAGCAACTGAGCTGTGCGAGTACCCGAGTACTATATTGTTTCTTTGTTTTGGTGTTCTTCCTTGTTGCTTTTCTTTCTTCTACCGTAACTCGATTCGAACTGAAGGAACCAACAATGAAAATGTAGCTCAGCCGTAATCACTGATGCTGGGGTTGTAGCATCACGACTTTTGATTTTGTGTAAGGCTTTCTTCATAGCGGGTTCTTGTGCACGTTAAGCGATCCAGGAGGGTTCCGAATAGTCCGGTCCACGACCGGTCCCTGACTAGTCTGTATAAAGCGAGTGCATAATATTATTTTAATGGAACTCATAGAATAAATAAATACATATTTTGCGAAGAAAAATATCCACCATATTTTACTTTTAGAATGAAATCAAGCTTCCTTCCGTAAATTTACCTCTGTTGAAAGCCTTTGATGCCGCATGCTCCAAATATCACGCGCCAGCAGAATATCATAGATGCCATTGTTCCCCCATCACTTGCGCGATGACAAAGGAAAGATATGTCGTTTAAATCTCTTTAGTGAACTGCGAAGCAATCTATTCCCCTCTCCCGAACCATCTGCAATGCATCTATAAGTTACAGTCTTTCACTTCTTCCGCTTTTTACAACAGATTTATAGAGGCATTCTCGCTGCGCCTTAGCCTCAGTATGCAAGGAACACAGACGTAAGCACAGATTGTTGGCCGCCCATTTTGCGAATATCTGTTTTGGGATACTCTGATCGTACTCCTTGCCTAGGATACTGCGTTCCGACGGGCCACTAAAGACCTTAGCTGCATAGCGAGTTCGGTGAGTTTATACTAGAGTAGGGCACCGGTTTGGTATCGGGGCCCGGGCGGGAGCGGGTAATTAGCCAGATTTTTTATGAAATCTAGTAATCCCTCTTTTCAGGCTCCCACAAATGGCTATAGGTAGCTAATCTTGAGATTGAGAGTTATACGACTGGCTCACCAGGCTAAACCTACTGTAAGAACACGAATAAACAATCTTTGCGCTAGGTAGTCTGAAATTTCCTCCTACGCAAAAGGGGCTAAAACACCAAAATATCTGCCCCGCAGAACAAAAAAAGGAAATACACCGGGCCTTATTAAGAGAGGCAACTCCAACGTCCTAGCACAAGGATCAGTAATTCGATTTCTTACGGTATCTTAGGCTAGGGTTACGATTTAAACGGCGTTCCTGGGATAGCTGAGCGAGCGCTAAGATATTAGGGGTACTCTACACTTAGTCGAGTATTAAATTAGATTTGGTATTACTAAAACGTAAGCTAAATTACATATTGTTAATAAAAGATTAACGAAAGAAAACATAGTGGAAAAGGGAAATAAACAAGTAGTAGCACCCCCCCCACCACCCACACCCCAACAAATACCCGGGCAGCCAACCGAAGGTCAATGCGTTCGGCTTCAATTCGGCTGCGCTAGTAAGTCCTGTGCTGAACGTCACTAACTAGTATTCGTTATTTGGTTAACCCGCTGCGCTAAGCCGACGCGGTTCGGCGACGCGGTACAGTTGAGATCTCGGATAGTGGATTTAACGAGTTTTCGTAGGAGTTCCGGAAGAGAGAGGCAGACTATCGGCGAGCCCTTTGCACGTAGAAGTATCCGCCGCTGCCTCATTGACTGCCGTTCGCCTGACCCTTTTCCGAGCCCGTTCCTCTTCCCCGCTGCTCCGGCTCCCTCCGCTGCCACCTCCCCCATTTCCATCTGCAGAAATTGCGTCTCCCAGGTCATTGCTCTCTGAGCATTGTCGTATAAGCGAACTATGCATAGTAGATACCAAACATATACGAGACCCAGCCCATTTCCGTGTAAAGTGAACAAGTCTCCTTCCTCGTATTCCTGGAACTTGTCCTTCCTGAAAAGCAAAGCGCCGTCCTAGGTCTGCAATACAGAACTCCCCACCACCAAAGTTTCCAAAGGGTGCGATCATTGCCCATTCCGCATCACCGCGATCGACATGGGGCTGGGTGAAGACATTAACTAAGCACGCGCGCAGGGCAAAACATTCTGTATCAGACATACACCACAGCTCCTTATAGCTCGCCGGTAATGCCCCAATTACTGCCTGCATTTTATCCCGTTGTTTCTTGTCTATTGCACCTAAGAGGAACCGTTTAAGATAGGATATATTGCGAAATGAGGTGAACAGGTCGTGTTGGTGGATCCTCAACCGGGCGCCGACTTTGTTTGTATCCGACGTGATTACTGGCCCAGACGATGGGTGACCCCTTTCCTCCCACAACCCCTAATGAAATACCCCGCAACGTGACTCCCGGCCAAAATAAAGTTCTGGGTTTTCAATTAACCATTGCTCGCACTCGCTGTGTCGCTGGTTATTTGGAACATCCGGGGGATGAACCTGCGCATAGTTGCCAACGTTTCCCCGTACTTGGTTACGAACTTCTTTTCCAACGTCCGGACCATATAGGAGAGAATAGGGGTCCGAGAATAGGACGAAAAGCCGCTGAAAATTGGTATCTAAAACTAAATAGAAGCCGCCTGGAGGAACGCTAATCGGTACATATTTCTCGCTAGTTGCTTGGACTTCCGACAGGGTCAGATCTCGAAGCTCCGAGAGCTTCTTTTGCGGGTTATATTTTTCGATATCAATTTGAAAAAAAAACCTCCACTATGCTACCTGAAGAAAAGCGTACTATGTTAGCTATCGCTTCTCTCAAATACACCTCCTTGCGAAGAAAAAATGGTAAAGAATTCGCGGAATTTCTTCTCTTTCATAAGTTAAAGGCTTAGCTGGATACAAACTACGACCGTTATTAGAAGTGTTCATGGACCAGTCCTGGTATCCAAGTACAATGGTTGATAAGAGAATATCGCGAGGGAAAGTAAGAGAAATGAAAAATATTCACCTTCGCTGCCCTGAGTAACCCGAAAGGATTCCTCTCCTTTCTGCCGCGCTTCTTCGCAGGCTGCTCGCTCGCCCCTCGTCAGATGTAAGCGGAAATCCAGCCACTCCTCCAACTCCCGATCGTTCCGTAGGACAGTGCGGCGAGCTCCCTTCCGTGCAACCTTCTTCTGGGCATTCGGCGAATCGCGTCGCTCGGCAAAAGCGTCGAAAAGCTTAGTATCTAATCAGATAGACTCAGGATCCGCTCTTGAAGCACGAAGACCATTCGTTTTATATGGCAGGCGAATAATTCGACTAGGATTCCCTGACCGCCGGTGTCCACGAGGGATACTCCGACGAGTAACCTTTTTCGTCCTGTTAAACCTGTAAGCCACTAGTTCGACAAAAATAGGGTATCAGAAAACACCATTCATTGGGAATGTTCACGGACTAACCTCGATAGACGGGCTGCGAATTGGTACAGGAGATAACCCTGTGAAAAGGAAACTAACCTGCTCAAGCCAAGAGACTGAGTCACCTCAGGAAGAAATACCGCAACGATAGTGGTTCCAACTTCCTTGTTACCAACGATAGGAAACCAGAGGGCACAGTGCTAGTGGAATGAGAAGGGAAGAATCGATTTATGAAGAAGACTGCTTGCAGAACGGAAGCAGAGGTATAGGTTTGGGCCAGGAGGGCGCGAGAAAAAGTACTCCGACTAGCCAAGCACTGAGCACAGCAGGAAAGCACGATATACTCGAGTACGGAGCCAGGGAACAGTCCATACCGGCGATTGAGGGGTATTTGTAGCTCAGCTCGGGTGACTCGGGAACTAGGAGAGAAAAAAGTTGGTAAAAAGAAATAAAGAAAATAACGTAAAATCTCGTATAATGCACTCTCTCCGTGGCAGGGGTTAATCTCGGGTACACCTACGATAGGGTTGGTTTGACAGGTTACCCGAATTGCGGATACCAGTTACTTGTAATTAGATCCAGCACAATTGGCAGTGTTCGCAACGGGGCAGTCCGTCCGTCCTGAGGGTAGGACGAGGACGGACTATGAATCGTAGTCCGTCCAGTCCTGGAGAGAATTTTGCCCGGGGCTAATGGCTGTAGGACGGGGGAAGAGGCC
>Ga0307507_10004935_pt1 | contig 22762 bp, 5 predicted proteins | sample 7_EM_MG_FD_207223 | JGI IMG/M metagenome (GOLD analysis project Ga0307507, IMG submission 207223) | Populus trichocarpa ectomycorrhiza microbial communities from riparian zone in the Pacific Northwest, United States - 7_EM | ecosystem: Host-associated > Plants > Roots > Unclassified | place...
AACACCTTTAAGGAAGGGGCGACCTAGGGGATAGGCTTTATTAATGACATAAACCTAATTATATACGGGCTAACAGCCGTAGAGAACTGCAAAACACTAAAGAAAGCCTATAACACCTATATAGAATAGGCAAGACAACATAGAGTCCAATTCTTACCAGAGAAATACTAGCTAATCTATTTTATAAGAAAACGCAACTAATCTACAGATCTCTAGCATATAATCTATATCTAAGGCTTTAGGGGTTAACCAGTTTAGGGCCTAAGGGTATTAGGAGTATAGGTAGACAGCAAGCTCCGGTGGAGCGCATATACGGTATAAGCGGCCCATAAGGGCTAAGTATAGTACATTGTATTATCTAGGATTGTTAATTCTATATAGGGTCTATACTTCTAGAGGTTATACCTACTATACACAGCAGTTGTCTAGCTAACTATAATATATAGATCCAGTATTTAGGCTATTAGAGAAACTAAAAAGGGCCCCCCTAAATTACTCCTTAAACCACTCTAAAAGGTCTAAACAGCCTGCCTCTAGAGTATAACAGGCGGGTATAAGTGAACGGCCACAGCACTGCTTAAGAAGAAAGCCAATATTCCCCTCCTATAACTATATATTAAAGCCGCTGCAATATAAAGGGTGTAAAGTGAATGTAATTTTAATATTATAAAGTATATCAAGACACGCCTAAATAAACTATGGAGGGACCCTAGGGCGCCTTATAGGAGAATAAACTAACAACCCCAAAGTAGGGAAGAGATATTGGAGAAATAGGTAAAGAAAGCAGAAGAAAAATAGTGCTGCATTAGGGCCTAGGCCTATATAGAGGAGGAAGGGAGACGCGTAAGAGGCTAGTAAAGACAACAGCAAAAAAGAGAAAGGAGCTAAAGTAAAGCATAAAAAAATGCCAGGAAACCATCTTCCGTAATATAATACTAGTTAGACCAACGCTAAAGAGGCGTATAGGAGTTAAAGGTATAGAGGCTAATTTAGGCAAGAGAAACCCAAGCCGTAGCATAGTTAACGCTATAGGGGGTAAACACTTAAGAGCTCTAAGAAGGCCTAATAAAGGCAGAAAATATAATAGTAACACTCTTAAGAATAGGGATAATAGGACTAAAAGATTGGCTCTACTAGGTAGGTATCCTAGTAGGCAGCCCAAGATGCAAATATAGCTGGCTAAGACAGACACCAAAACACGTAATACTGTTATGCCCCCTACGCACCAACTAAGAAGCTATACTCTTAGTAGCTAGCATAGAGAACTATAATACACTACTCTTAATATAAAAAGGTCTTAAGGTGGTTACCCAGTGGCTTATTAGCTAAAATGTGCTAAACCAGTTTTGGGTTATAAAGGAAATAGTAATAGAAGGCAAAGGGGCGAGCAATAGGCGCCCCCTAATAACTCTACAGTAGTAGAGCAAAGTTTGCGATACTAGCGCATCCGTAGGCTTATTATAGCAGCAGTGGTTTCCAAGGAGGTTAAAAAGTAAGGTAGTAGAGCACTATAGGTGACTTATAGGCGCCTTATAGGCGAGTCCTAAAAGGTGGGGAGACGGATCACGGGGTTTTCTTAAAAGAGTTTTCTCCCCATATATATATAAGGAGTAGTCCGCGTGGGCCCAATAGGAATCCAAATCGGACGTTAAGCAATGAATAATAATAATAATATATCCTTTTTAAGTCTTAATAGGTATTTATAAAGCTGCGTATAAAAAGCTAAAGGATAAGTATAACGTACTAATAATACGACTTAGCGATAATAAGAAATTTTAATTAAGACTAGATAGCTTATAGTCCTATTATAAGAGTAGGGAGAATAGTAAGTAAAGTTATGCCTAGACTCTTAAAGGTACAGCGTTGTTAAGGATTAGACGCTATCCTCCGCATATTTTACTACTGCTTATACTACTAGTTTTCTTAGTATAAAAACAGCTCTTAAAAAAAAGTGCTTTTTTATTTTTTTATTTTTAGCTAAGTTTATATTGATCTAAATTTAAAGTTTAGTTTAGTTCTTATTCTAGCTTCCTTTTAGTTATTTTACCTTTCTACGCACTATAATTCCTTAAATCTATATATTTTATTTAGTTTTTGTTAGTTACACAAGGTGATATCACGTAGCTACGGTTCGTAGATAGTATGATAATTGTTGTTCTATTCTTCCTCCTGCTTGAGGAAGGGTGAGGAGCTTAAGGCTCCTCGCCACGCTAGTGCCGCGGCGACACGTGACGGCAACTTGCCTCGCGTAACGGCAACTTGCCTATATTCCCAACACTGGCAACTCTTCTTTTGCGGTTACCATCTACATATATATACCGCTCGACTAGCGTAACAAATATCAATCCTCCTTACTTACTATTGCTATTATAATATAAGTCTCACTGTCCCAAAATTTGCCTTTTAGCACGTAGTGCTTTCTTACTTAGAAGTCATAGGTAGATATCTTATTAGGAGGGCCGCTAAGGCGCTAGTAGTAAGCAAGCCAATAGCGATTTTCTATCCCAGGGATAGAAAATCCTAATTAGCTGGTTTAAGTTAGGGTCTATAGAATATTATACTTCTACTCCCTTTTAACCTAACCTTTAACTTATATATATAGAGTATTTGTGTTAATAAACGTTTCTAGAGCCTTATTTAGGTTTGCCTTCGTTATTATGTCTACTAGGTTATCTTAACCGTTAATCTATTAAATCTTAAAGAGTTTTTACTGTTTGTAGGATTACCGAAGTGCCATAATATTAATTATAAGGCGCTTCTCCTTTATGGTACCAAGCTTAACTAAACACTTATAGAGGGAATATAAGTCGGTATACACGATTATAGGGATAATAAGAAGTTAGAGTTAATCTATAATTATCTTTAGGGTAGTTCTAATTGCGATTACTATATTAACTCCGCCAACTATTCTATATATCTCTAACGCTAGAACGCTTTAAGTAACACATTTACTCTTAATTAAGCTCCAATAGATAAGATTACCATAGATTATAAAGTCGTTTTCTCTAGTAGACTTATTCGTGATAATAATCTTATATCCTAGCTAGGAGCTAAAATCTTTGTTATTTATAAACGACCTATTAATAAATATAAAGAGCTTGGTAGTGGGAAGATTAATAGGCACGTAGAGTAGTCCCCAATTAAAATGGTTTATTTGCCAGGAAAGAAGCTTATTTAGGGCAAGAATATTATCTTTAGTTAGTTTCTGGTGTTAAGCGGCAATAGAGAGATTAAAAGAAGCCTTAGGTTAATAGATAGAAGCAACATAGGCTCTATAAGCGCATTACTCCACGTATCCTTGCTTTGGAGAATTAGCGTTAATAACGTCAATCTTCTTACTTTAACCCTTCTGGCGCAAAGCAATAGAATCCTTATTTAGGGAGAGGGTGCATCCGTTAAAGAGTAATAGTGTTATTAAATTAAGCTTTTTCTTTAGCTTTGCTATAAGATTTGCCTTTACTAACTTATCTTCTTTAAGAGCTAAAAATTGGTTGTCTCCTAAGATAATTATATTGTTAGTTTATATGCCAATAATTCCAAATAGAGTTCTTATAGTTGTGATTAGGAAGCATGGGTTAAATATAAAAGTAGTTATTAAAAGCTTCTCTTTATAGTACTTGCTATAGGTAGCCTACTAATAGGTTCCTACCTCTACGATTCCATATAATAGCTTAAGCACAACCATAATTGTATCTTCGGGATATTGGTAACGAATTTGCTCTAGAAGGTATGCCAATATTAAGCACTAAAGGTGCGTCTCTAATTGGGTATAGGCCTAAGTAATATCTTATAAATAAACCGCTATTCTATTCTTTATTAAGGAGGGAGCTAGCGTAATAATAACTTACTAACTAGCTCGTTAAATTATAGGAGATTACGTAAAAATTACCTCCTTACTATTATTATTATAACCTTGGATAACAAGCCTTGATTTCTTAAATGGGGTATTAATAGCTTTACCCTTAATTTTATTAACTATTCTTAACTTAAAGATGCAAACTCTATTAAACTTAGTAAGGTCATACTTCTTAAATTTAAAAACTCCTCTTATAATAAGACCATCGATCTCCTACTTATTAAATGCTTAGAAAGAAGCTCTAGGGGTTATAATATAACCTTCCTTTTAGAGCTGTTTTGTGAGCTTAAAGTCAGCCTTCTCCTTAGCTGTTATAAAGGCCATTAATAACTTAACTCTATTCTTAATAGCGGTAACAAATTACTCTTTAAAATTAATAAGATGTTAGCGATTTTATAATCCCTTTGGGCGACCTCTGCCGCGTCGTAGTTGCGGAACCTCTACTACAATTATATTAGAATTATAGTCGTCTTCTAGAGCATGTTAATTGTGGTTCTCCTCTAGGGCATCCTACAAAGGCTTAGAACTGTTATTCTTATAATAAGGCTTAATAACAGTTAATTAGAATTAAGTGGGTCTGTAAGGCATTTAAATAGTGCAAGTTTAACTATTAATTGCAATAAGTTAATATGGGCCTGACTACCCTCCCTTTTTACGCCATACGTGTACCTTAGACTGGAGTGGCAGATTAAGCGTAGTTAAGGTATTTGGGCTATTTCTTATTTCTAGTACATTGTTAACCTGGCGTATAGCGTAGAGATATCGCACCTCCTTTATTGCCTTGCGAATAGCCTCAGCTCATTATACAATGGAAGGAGATAGTAGAGAATTATTAGTTATTTAAGGGTAGGCGCCAAAGACTAGTAATATGGGTACAAGTCTATCTAGGCCAGCGGAATTATTAACGGCTTTAACAGCTATTTGTAAGGTAAGTTCTTTGCTAGCATCCTCTAGTTCTAAAGAGATAATCTTATATACGCGGTGTAATAGTGTGTAATATCGCTCCACTTTTCTAACACTATTATATGCCTTAATAGGGACTTCCTTAACCTTAATTGCTATTACCTTTGTCTATTATCAAAACTCTATAGATAAGAAGTTCTTTCCTATATTATGGACGATTTAATTAGGGGGTCCTAGGTAGACATTAATCTAGTATAATTAAAGGGTATCCTATATGTTCCTAGCTAATATATCCTTTAAGAAACATGCGGCTTAAAAGGAGGTTAAGAAGTTAATAACCTAGAGTACTAGCTTGCCGCTAAGATATATAACGTCAATAATAATACAGAAGTTAAAGTTGTAGTCATTTTTAAGGGTGAACTTGAATCGGCTAGGGGACTTCTGGTTTATTTAGCAGTAATGGCAGTACTTTATAAGGTGCTCAATTGCCTTAACCTTAACTTTATGGCCTACTCACTAAAGAACCTTAAGCAATTGGTAAATGGATAGGTAGCCAAAACAATAGTATAGTTGGTGTAATTCCGACTTAGTTAAGTGGCTCTAAGCAACACTCTTTTCTAGTTAATAAAGGAGCAACTAGGGGTAACCCTACTTGCGTATAACGGGCACCCAATTATCTCCCTAAATAAGTATATTTTTAAGGTTATTAAGCCTAATACCTAATTTATTTATATCTTTAATGCAAAATAGAAACGGAGTGTTTATAGAAATAATATGGAAGGTAATATACCCTAAGGGGGTTTAGACCCTAATTGTGCCAAGAAAGGTCGCAGTACCCTTGCCAAAACGAATTATATATTAGCCTGCCGTTAAATAGTTAATCTAAACAGAGCTATTAAGCTGTTAAAGGGCTCAAACTTAAGGTTCTCCTACTATAGATACTCCTGCGGCTCTAGTATCTGGCATAATACCATAGAAGGCGTTTGCCGAGTATCTATTATTAAAGGAAAACACGGAGCTCTCCTTTAGCTTATTAAAGATATCTAACTTCGTAATAGAATGGAGCGTAGATTAGTTATTAAGAACAGCAACAGTTTGTATACCATCTACCTCACTATACTCAGTGAAGTATTAGTTAGGAGAGTAGTCTTTAATTTCCATATCTATAAGGAGCTGTTTAGTCTTATTAACCTTACCCTTAAGGTCTTCTACGCCTTTATATTAAACCAGGAAGCTTTGGAAGTAGGCTATAGTAACCTTATAATTTCTAACGTTTCTTACACTCTAACGGAACTTATTATATGCCTTCTTTTGCTTATTAAGGGAGTGTCTAGTTAACTAGCAATTTGGCTTCTTACAAACATAGCACTTCTTCTAGCGATCACTTCGAAATAAACCTCTATAAGGACCTCCATAATTGCCTTATAGTCGACATTAATTATACCCTTTGCCGTATTCCCTACTACGGCCACTATATATACAGTCAGTCTAGTTATAATCGTGTTAGTTAGGAATACTTAGTTGCGTAGGGTTTTTGGTATAGAACTATTAAGATTCTTATATTCGCATTGCAGTACCTACGGCGGAGCGTAGCTCAGTATATACTCCTTCAAACGTATCCGCAGGTTTATATAGCGCCAAGTTGCACTTAGGAACGCTATGGCATGCTAAAATAACCTAGTCCCTTAGGCTGTTCTCATTTTAGTAAGTTTTAGTAAGACTATATTAGATTTTCTAGAGTTTATTAAAGAGTAGTTAAAGGCACTCTAAACGAGTCTTTATTGGGTTGGAAGCAATAACTCTCTAGAATATAGTCTCCCGCCATTCAGATATATAAAGTTGGCGATTCTTATTAGTCTCAAAGTAAGCTCTAGTAAGCTGAAGCATTACGTTAAAGCTATAGTTTTTACCCGCAATATAGTTATAATAGAATATCGCCGCCCGTCCCTTTAACATAATAGAGAAAGCGTAATGGAACTAGTGGCATTAAATTCCAACCTTATTGCAATAGTTATAAAAGACCTGTAGTTTTACTCCAAGTATATCGTACAGTTCTCCTTTAAACTTCTTCTCTTTATCCAAATATACCTTCATCAGATTCGTGACTTCTCGTAATAGAGGCTCACTAGTTAGCTAAAGTGGAGGCAGTAGAGGAGGTAGAGGAAAAGTACCTCCAGGTGGGAAAGTACCTCTAAGTAGGAGAGTAGCGTTCTAGGGGTTTAGATACGAGTTAAAGTTGCCTTCTAAAGAATATTAGTTGGTTTTAGGTTTCTATAGTAACGTATAATCCCAGCTTCCGTCCATACTGGCTCCTCTGTGCCAATAATAACGGCCTGAATATTACTAGTAATTAGGTTACCGTTCTTAGCAATATATACCCTATTCCTATAGAGGAAGTCTTAAAAATCCTCCCTAAATTATTCCCATTTTAGTAAAATAGAATATGGTATAGGAGGAAGCCATTAACTTGTTTTACCATACAGGTTATTGTATTAAAAACGGGAAATTTGTCCTAATCTTTATCGATAAGTTTCGCGTATATAGCTACCCCTGGTGGTAAGGAGTCTCTCTAGTCGTTAGCCATGTTTTCGGAGGAAGGGAAGTGTTATAGGGTTGTAGGAGAGGAGGTATTATTAGTGTAGGGATTATTAATTGTCGTTTAATACGCGTTTAGACGAGAATCTATAATTATAGGGCTTAGAACCAGTTCTAGCCTTAAATCACAAAGACTCGTAAAGCGGGTTATTCTGCGTAATAGACGCAAGAATCTGTAATCTTAGAAAGGCTCAGGACCAGTTCTGGCCTTTAGATCCTTAGATTCGTAAAAGAGTTCTATTTAAAGTTTAGGACCAGTTCTAACCTTAAAAGACAGCTTCCTTTAGCACAAGTAGCACTAGTACAGTGGCTCGTCTCTTCTTAATAGAATACCTAGCTATTTTATGGTATAATAGTAAAGTTAACCACTAATCAGTGTTGGTTACACAAGGTGATATCACGTAGCTACGGTTTATAGATAGTATAATAATTATTATTCTATTCTTCCTCCTGCTTGAGGAAGGGTGAGGAGCTTAAGGCTCCTCGCCACGCTAGTGCCGCGGCAACACGTAACGGTAACTTGCCTTACGTGACGGCAACTTGCCTCACGTGACGGCAACTTGCCTGTATTCCCAACAGTTTTAATTAGTTAAACCGATTATATAACCAGTTTAAAGGTTTTATTTAAATTTTAAATAGGTTTTAGCTTTATTTTTAAAACCGATCCAATCTATTTATATTATTAAATCTACCTTTAAACCTAACAAAACCTTATCAATAATATTAGAGACACTTAGAAGCGTTTTATTGCCCATTATTAGTTTATATATAACTCTTTCCAAAGTACTATATATTATAGACACTTTAAGTACAATGCTATAACTACTTAGAGAGTAGTTAGAAGAAGCTAGTTGGTTAATAAGGGCATAGTTTAAAATAGAACCAGTAGAGCTATGTAATAAGGAATAGTAGCTAAGGTTATATAATATAATCTATATAATCTACAATAGAGCAGATAGAGCAGATAGAGTAATAACTTTCTTAGAAGTATAGATATATATTTAAAGGACTACAGTCCCTACCTAGATAGTTCCTTTCCTTATAGTAAATCTTAGAATATAATTAGAGTTAATTTATTAGGTAACTACTCCACCAGTTATTATCTATTTATTATATTATTAACTTCCTACTTACCTATATACCTAGCCTATTAGCAAGTCTACCATAGTATTTCCTATAAGGCTTTGTTATATATTTACTACCTAGTTATAGTATTAATAAAGTTAAATAATATGCTACTAAAAGCACTAGTGTTATAGGACACCTCCATAACACCTTATATATGTCTACCTATTTCTACTAACGCAGCAAGAAGAGACTAACCGCGAGACGGCAACCCGATGGCAATTTGCTGGCAACCTATAGCAATCTAATAGCAATCTGCTATATTCTGCTATATTCTGCCAAAGTCCACTAAATTCTACCAAGTTCTGCTAGGACTGCTCCTTAAATCCTATTCTGCTCTATATATATATTAACTAAGCAACTAAACTAATAATATATACCCTTTCTTCCTGTTTTCTTACCTTCTCTTCTTATATAACATCTTAACCTTATTACACAGTTTATGTATATAGCTTAATAATATCTACTTTACTATATATTATTATCACTTATACTCACTCCATAACAATATATTACGTTAAACCTTTAAAAACCTATACTCTACCCCACTCTATTTAAAATGCAGAATAGCCTTAAAGCCCCTATAATAACTGCTAATATTATATCCGCACTTTAAGAATAATTAGCAGATATATAAAAGTCCTTTATAGACGCCCTTGTATAAAACTAAGCTGCTATAGCTTAATAGTAAGCTAAATAAGAAGCACGGTACTAAAAAACAATTAAGGCCCTCTAAGAAGAAATCTGCATCCTTAAGACGCCTACGCTAAGCCCTTAAGACTAATTGCTATTACTAAAAGCTAATATATGGAACGCGAGCCCTAAACTAGTAATAGTTATCCTACCGGTAAAACTAACTACTGCGTTATAATAATCTAAAAAACTACTAGACCCTTTAGTATTTACTAGTAAATAATAAGAGCTTTAGTTATTTTTAAGCCGGCTTAAGAATAAGCTAACTAGTAATGCTAACTATTACTTAACTAAAGCTAATCAACTCTACTATGCCCTAAGTTAACTAGGAAGAGATACAGCTAATCTTATTAAACCTCTCTAGCTAAACTTAGTATCAAGCCTAGTTATACTTCTTAAAGCTATATACGGTGACCTAAACCACTAAGCTACCGCTTAAAGGAAGATAAACTATATAACCTAAAAAAAGAAAAGTTTCCCAGTATACTTCTTTAAATTTAATTATTACGTAAAGGAAATAGACTGGAATAACTCCACACTAATTAATAGCCTTATTAAATTTCTAAGCCCTAAACTAAAAACCTCCCTAATTAGTATAGACCTACTAGGAGCCCTTAACGCCTGCGTATTACGGACAGCTTAAGTACGATGTTACAACTACTTAGAGAAGAGTCGGAGGAAGCTAGTTAGTTAATACAGGCACGGTCCAGGATAGATCTAGTGGAACTATATAACGAGGAATAGTAGCTAAGGTTATGTGACGTGATCTGTGTAATCTGTGTAATCTATATAATCTATAATAGAGTAAACAGAGCACACATACCTTACAGAGCGAAGGGATTTCTTAGGCGTATGGTTGTGTATTTAAAGGACCACAGTCCCTACCTAGATAGTTCTCTCTTTATAGTAAATCTTAGAATATAATTAGAGTTAATCTGTTGGGCAACTACTCCACCAGTTATTATTATGTTGTTAATTTATTCTTACCTATATACCCAGCCCAATAATAGGACCCACTGTAGTTCCTACTATAAGGTTCCGTTACACATTCACTACTAAGGTTATAGTATTAAATAAGATTAAACAACATGCCACCTAAAGCACCAGTTACAACGATGTCGACGGCAGCCACGACCTTAGGGCCAGGAGATACCAGTATAGACAATGCGGATTCTCAAGTGGTTATAAGAGGTTAGTTATAAGAAATGGTTAATCACTTATAAGATAATAATAGGATACTTAAAGAACGCATTAATAAAATTAAAGTAGTAAAAATTAAGTTACCTTTAATTAAATGGTTTATAGGAGAGAAGTTAAAGCTCAAGGGAGTTCTTACGCAGATGCACTTTAAGGTTATATAGGAAGGAGCGAAGTTAGCAATATCGTTAGATTAAGTAGCCTATGCAGGATTGTTCCTAATAGGGAGAGTACTTAAGTGGTTTAAACCGTATCTCACGGAGATATAGGCTAATGGCATAACAACTACCAACTAGGATGTACGGTACATATTCACCAGTTAGAATAGGTTTGCGAAACGCCTAATACAAATATTTAGAGACCTAGAGGCCACAACCACAGCAGAACAAAAGCTTCAGAACTTAGTACAGCGCACTTTAGCAATTAAGTATACAACGCAGTTTTAAACACTAGCTATATAGGTTAAGTGGAATAACAAGGCGCTTATAGCACAGTATAAGCAAGGACTTAAGGCTAAAGTCTAGGACGCAATTATCCTAATAGAAGATGCAGATACTCTAAGAGAGTTAATAAACCAGTTAATAAAGATTAATAATAGGATCTATTAAAGGGAACAAGCCAAGAAAGGGCAAGACAGAGTTCCACAGTTATACAAGGCGCAGAGCACGCAATAACAGATATAGAGTTAAAAACCATGGAATGGCGTAAAGCCAATAGACCTAAGCGGTACCAAAGAAACCCAAAGGTAGGGAAAGAAACTATAGAAACCTAGAGGTTAAGGATCTAGTAATTAAAGGACCCAGGAGCAGAGGCCAAACTAGGGATCTTAGTAGTAGAAGACGTTTAGGCAAACTCCACAATAAGAAAAATAGTTCAAAGATAGAGCTTACATAAATTGCGAAAAACAAAGTCATTTCGCCAGAGACTGTAGAGGTGGTTAGAATAAATATATAGTAAAGGGAACCAGGCCAGTAGGAGACATATATATACAGAGGGACAATAGTGCACTGTAAGAAACAAAAAAGTGTTCAATTAACAGTTTTGCGTATTATTACAACAACATATACCGAATTCATAAGGACGCTAAGTATGGCGCAAGCTATTAGCTACAGAAGCCATTGTTATTTAAGTTTAAAGAAACCAACAAACCAGCTCATAGATTGGACATTAAAGACAATAAGTTTAACACAGGCGAAGCATTTACCGATAATAAGGCAATAAAGGCAGCTTACTAGGAGTATACAAACCTTAGAGAAGTTAAAATAGAAGTAGAGACTAAGACCATTACAGAACAAGGTTTAGTAATAGGTATTATAACACTATTAAATACAATTTCTATCGCTTTACAAGACAATAGGAGCAACGTTTAGAAGAAACTAAATAAGCAGACAACTGCTAGTGCTAGCTTATTACTTAATAAAGGCAAAAGGCCACAGGCTTAAGATTCTTAAGAAGAGATACAAGAAGCTTAAGATTCTTAAGACAAAATAAGACACACCCAAGGACCCATAACGGATAAAAACCAATAGGAAAGAACAGTAACTCAGTTTAGTAACAAACAAATAAGTATAGGACGCAAGTTTAAGAACTACAAGTTCAGGAAATAAATAAGAACGTTAGTAATTCTAGGTAAACGCAGTATTTAGCCTAAAGATTAAACAGTTAATACTAGGATTAAAAAGCAAGATAACTACAAAGATCTAGCTACAAGACGCAGAAAACAAGAAACTATAGATAAGTTTAGGACAAGAATTATTATATAGTAAGAGTAAAAGCTAGACAAGAGGTTAGCAATACTAGGTTATATAAGGGACAGAGCACCCATATAAAGAGTTACTAATAGGCTAAGTGCAGGGATACCTAGGGCAAAGTAATTAGATAAACTGGAATAAGAAGAGGATCTAAATATCCTAACTAGGTTTAAAGAAAGATATACTAAAGAATATTATAACGCAGCAATAACAAGGTACTTTCTAACGGATAGACTATATACACTAAACCAGTTATACGGAAAGTAGTATAGGCAATAACACAACAACAAATAGGCAGATTTCTATATATAGCTAGACAAAAAAGTTGTCTAAGACTAACCTATTACGGAAAAACGTATAAGTTATATTAAAGGAGCATTAATTATAATGTTAAGGAACCTAGAAGAAGGATCTAGGGACTAGAAAAGTAAGTAACAAATCTTAGTACCCGCAATAGAGATACTAGTAGTTAGGTTAACCAGGTATAGGTTTAAACTTAAAGGCAAAAATAAACTAAGAGTTAACCTAAAACATATAGCATATTATACACTATTATGGATAGCTTATGTGGATAATACGTGCAATATATATAGAGCACTAAAAGACAAGAACCAGAAGTACTTAGTAAGGATATATTAGGCATTAGAGAAAAAGTGGTTTAGGAACACTAAGTATATATATAGATAGCACCTAGTGGAAGTACAAGGTTAAGGGGACTTAACACTTTAACTAGGAAGATTCCTTATGGAAGAATACCTAGACAGACGCTAGTGGTAGAAATACCTAGAGAACACTTGTCCATAGCATATAGAGGAAAAGAAATGAACTAAGTATTGGCCAAGGTTAGACTAAGTATAGGCAGAATCTAGCAGCCAACAGTTAGAAAAAGAGGAGGCGCATAGGACTAGAGGGAACCAGTATTAGAGCCTTAGACCCTTAAAGAAATTTAAGGACAACACCTAAATTTATAAATTAAGTAGCAAGATTAGTAGTTTAAAGCGTTGGTAGACAGTAGAGCAACTAGAAACCACATATTACCAAAGGTAGTAGAAAGAATGGGGTTACCATATAGATAAAAAGAACACCCATATCCACTTATAACGATTTCAGGAGATTAGATAGCCTATAGAGGAGGTATTATCCATCTCAAAATAGGACCTATTTAGTTAACTATTAAAGGAAGACCAGTCAGAATATCTTTTAATATCCTACTATTAGGACAGGACAAGGCAATACTAGGAATGCCTTGGTTATAGGAGTACAATCCAAAAATCAATTAGGTTATAGGTTAAGTTAATATTAAAAATACTTAACAACACAAAGTGCGACAGCAAACCAAGTTGGTATAGTACCAAGTTGAAGCGATATATAAAGAGACTAAGCGAGGCTTAAGTTATATACCAAAGAGATACTATAAGTATGGTAAAAAGTTATAGTCACTAGAAAGTAAAAAGCTGTCAAAACATGCAGCGTGGGACCATGAGATAGAATTAGAAGAAGGAGTAAGTCCAAAGTTCTTTCTAATCTATAAGCTTACTGAAACAGAGGCAGTAGCGCTTAAGGAGTTTGTCCAGGAGAACTTATAAAAGGGATATATTAGACTATTACAGTTATTAGTAGGATATCTAGTACTATTCATCCCAAAGAAAAACAGAAAACTTAGGATGTGTATAGACTATAGACAGTTAAACAGTATTACTAGGAAGGACAGGTATTCTTTACCCTTAATTAGCGAAATCTAAGACAGGATAGGCAATATAAAGATCTTTACAAAGATAGATCTAAAGTGGGTATACCATCAGATTAGAATCAAGGAAGGCAATAAATGGAAGGCAGCCTTTAGGTCAAAGGAAGGACTATACAAGCCATTAGTTATATAATTTGGGCTTATAAACGCACTAGCAATGTTCCAGAAGCGAATTAATAGTATATTAGAAGAACACCTTAATGAGTTTATTATAGCATACCTTAACGATATTATTATCTACTTAGAGAACGAGGAAGAACACAGAGAATATATTAAATAGGTTTTAAGGAGACTATAGGAAGAATAGATACCAGTAGCAATTAAGAAATGCGAGTTCTTTACAAGGAAAACTAATTTTATAGGATTTATTATTAAACTAGGGAAAATCAGCATGGACCTAAAGAAAGTTAAAGCTATAGTAAGTTGGCAAGAACTAGAGAACATTACGCAGTTAAGGTTGTTTTTAGGGTTTTGCAACTACTATAGGAGGTTTATAGCATAGTGGTTAAAAAGTATTAAGCCATTCATAAGGCTAACAAAGAAAGAGGAACCATAGGTTTGGGGTAGTAAGTAGGAAAAGCTATTCTAAAAACTTAAAGAGTTGTTTACCTAAGAACCAGTCCTTAAGATCTATTAACTAAAGTTAAAAATGGTTATTAAAATAAATATATTAGACTTTGCACTAGGAGCATGCTTGCTATAGAGGCACCAGGACGCATAGCATCCAGTAGCGTACTACAGTTAGAAGATAACACCATTAGAGTTAAACTACGACATCTATAATAAGGAGTTGTTAGGTATAGTTATAGCACTTAAGGAATAGAGAGCATTCTTACAAGGTATAGAGAAACCGTTTATAGTTAAGACAGACTATAAGAACCTTATAGGATTCCTAACAATAAAGGAACTCAACTAAAGACAGGTTAGATGGGCGGAAATGCTTATAGAATGCCATTTCGAGATTTAGTATACCAAGGGTGTAGACAATGCACAAGCAGATGCTCTAAGCAGAAAAGCTAAACTATAAAACGACAAAAAGCTGTTAGGAGCTTTATTGCAAAAGGATTAAAACGGATTAATTAGGTATAATTACCTAAAAATTATAGTAACTAAAGAAAGTTAGATCCACAAATCACTAAAAAGTGATTAGATATAGAAGATTCAAGAAGCATAGGTAGAGGATCCAGACTTAAAGTAATATAAAAACAGAGAAGCAACGTATATGCCTAAGTCTATTACAGAAGAATTTATTAAGGAATTCCATAAGGGAATAATATAAGGATATAACAGGTCTACAGAACTAGTGTTAAGACTTTAAGAGGAGTACATCATTTAAGGAATTTAGGGATTAGTAAGATAAGTTATAAGGGAATATCTAGATTGCCAAAGGAATAAACTGATAAGGCATAAGCTATATAGAGGGCTATAACCTGTTAAAGTACCAGAAAGACCATAGGAGGTTATATTATAGAACTTTATTATTAAGTTACCAAAGTTAAAAGATCCTATTATAAAACAAGATTATAATATAATCTTAATAATAGTAAACAAGCTAATAAAGTAGGGATACTTTATAGCATGCACTAAAGAGATATTAGTAGAAGATGTCGCTAGAATCTATATAAGGGAAGTATTTATAAGACATAGAGCACTAAACAAAATTATATCAGACAAAGATCTAAGATTTATAGCAGTATTTTAGGAAGTGTTTCTGGCAGAATAAGGGGTTTGCGCAGCAATATCTATAGTATATTATCCACAGACGGATAGACAAATGGAAAGACTAAACTAGACACTAAAACAGTATCTAAGGCATTATATCAATCACGCATAGAATAATTGGGTATTGTTATTACTAGTTACACAGTTTACATATAATATAACACCACAAGAAGGAATGGGGACATTACTATTTAAGGCGAACTATGGGTATAAACCAAGAACGTTATTATCGCCACATTAAGCAAAGAAAATAAGTAGTACAGCTAAATAAAGAATAGAGACGTTAATAAATCTTTATACAGACCTTATAGAAACAGCTAAGCTAGTACAGCAAAGGATAAAAAGGTACTACAATGCTAAGAGATCTAAGGGACCAGATCTTAAGGAGGGAGATAAAGTGTAGCTACTACACAAAAATTTCAAGAGTTGACAACTAAGTAAGAAGTTAGACTATATCAGACTAGGACCTTTTAAAGTTAAGTAAAGAATTTTATTAGTTATGTATAAGTTGAACCTACCAGCCAAAATAAAGATCTACCCTATATAACATATCGCGATGCTAGAACCAGCATATAGGAATATTAAGCTACCAGTTTATAAGGCAGACATATATAGAGGACAAGAAAAAGACAAATGGCAAGTTTTAAAGATTATTAGTTACGAGAGTGTAGATAATAAAACGTAGTATAAAGTAAAGTAGATAGGCTATAGTAAGACTACCTAGAAACCACTAAGCAACCTAGAGAACGCTATAGGAAAGGTATAGGAGTATTAGAAGAAAGCAGGTTAGGTAATATTAACAAGGAAGGATTGCCAAAGAATAAGTCACCTAAGGGGGACCTAAGAGAAGCAATTACTAAGCTACTCGGAGTTGTTTCCCTTATAGGAGGAAAGCCAGTCCTTTTATTACCTAGCTTGGACAGACCCTATTAAACTAGTTTCCACTTCTTAGAATGAACCTTCTTATAAACACGTTTAAGACGTTAAAGGCAAGCATAAGCTAGATATTGGGCTTTAAGGATATATACGGACTCTTCTAAAACATATTAAACCTCAAGCAGCGTAAAGGCTAGTTTACCGTCAAGCTTCTTAGTGGTAGATTAAATATAAGACCCTATAATAAGTTACTTAGGGAACCCAAAGACTATTAAAAGTCATAGGACGCGCACACTTAGTGTTAGAGATAGAGCGGATGTTACAAGATAATTAAACGTTTACTTTAGTGTACTCTAAATAAGAGGACGGTTATTAAAACAAAGGGCTCGCTAGCGCAATATAGACCAACCCCTCTTTTACATAGTAAGAATATGGAGACGGCATTATCTCACCTAGAGACAAGATTGCAGCAATAGTGCGAGACTAGCGAGCTGTAGAAGAAGAAGAAGAAGAAGCTTTAGGTATAATAAGTAAGGATATTAACTAGATTAATTAAACGGACATCATACCTCTAGTGGGCGACTTGGAGATATTAGGAATCTTCAAGGACAAAAATAAAGAGAAGGGAAATAATATTACGGACAGCTTAAGTACAATGTTATAACTACTTAGAGAAGAGTTAGAGGAAGCTAGTTAGTTAATATAGGCACAGTCCAGGATAGATCCGGTAGAACCATATAATAAGGAATAGTAGCCAAGGTTACGTAACGTGATCTATATAATCTGTATAATCTATATAATCTATAACAGAGTAGACAGAGCATACGTACCTTACGGAGCGAAGGGATTTCTTAGGCGTATAGTTGTGTATTTAAAGGACCACAGTCCCTACCCAAATAGTTCTCTCTTTGTAGTGAATCTTAGAATACAATTAGAGTTAATCTATTGGGCAACCACTCCACCAGTTATTATTATGTTGTTGATTTGTTCTTACCTACATGCCTAGCCCAATAATAGGACCCACCATAGTTCCTACTATAAGGTTCCGTTACACTACGCAAACATTATTAATAAATGGTATAATAATATACTACGCCTAACACCAAAGTCCGCTCCTTAATATAATATAACAACCCTATAAATGTGTTGGAATATATGGACAGAGGTTATGTGGTCATTCGTGTCTCTGATTAGTCATCCTTATGATGACTCATCAGCCCCCTACTTAGGCACCGCGATCCTTACGATCCTCTGCTTTCTCTACCTATTAGACAAGAACAAATCCATCAGTTAATAGGCCAATCAAGTGCACTTAGGTGTTACCGACAAAATGTTTACTAAGTTATTATCCTAGCCCAAGCACCCTAACGCTATAGATATTAACACTAGGACCCTAGGATATACTCCACTAGGGTCCTTTAAATAGGAATAACACACTAGGCTAGGCCTTTGCTTTAAATATAGAAGTAGCTCCTACCTCTTTAACTACTACTCCACCCCCTTCTAAAAAGATCTATAAATAGTTAATACTAGCAGCTATTTACTGCACTAATCTTCTAACTACTAACCCTAATCTTTATCTGGCTCTAACTCTATATTTAATAAGTACCACTTATAAGGGTAAAGTTATAACTAATATTTTAGAGGAACCCCTTCCCACTTACCACTAAAAGGTATATCCTAAAGTTAAGTTGCTCTCCGGGACAGCTATATTATAGGATTTTATTAAATATATTAGATATAGCAAACCCTAACTCTTAGGATTATAGTATAACCATTAACTATTGTCTTTGGTAGAAAGGTTAATAGGCTAATACTTAAGTCCTAATTAATATAGGAGCTAGTAGTATAGGATTTATTAATAAGATCTTTATATAAGATAATAGGTTTACCCTAATACCCCTTAACTAGCATATTAATGTATTTGGATTTAATGGTAAATGCACTGTCTTAGGCTATATTACTTATATAGCGGCCCTAAGACTCTAATACCTAAATTATAAAGATTTAATTAAGCTCTTTATAACTACCCTAGGTTACTTAGTAATCCTTAGATAACCCTAGATAAAGCTATATAAGGTAACTATTAATTAGGACAACCTTAAGCTTCTATTTACTGCCTCCTGCTGCAAGTAGAAGTGTCTTATAACTTACTACTTAGAACCCAAACTAAAATTTAAGAAATCCACTAGAATCTACTAGTTTAAAATTTCTACTAACGTCTACCCTATACCTAAAAAGTCTACATAATTCCACTAATATAAGAATTCTACTAAATTCTACCAACCTAAGAATTCCACCAAATTCTGCTAATATGAGATTTTTACTAACGTCTACTAAGAACCTAAAAATTATACTAAACCACATAAACTGATCCTAACTGCTATACCGCCCTAAACTAAGTAGAAGTCTAAGCTTAATATATAAAGGTATTAGAAGAACCAGTATTTTACTATAAAAAGGATATTTAAAGAACCTAAACCTAAATCTAACATTAACTCTATACTTAATACTAAACCTAAACCTAAATAAGAAACCGTATAAGAAACTAAGGATAATTTAAGCTCGCTTAATATCTTAGATATTTATATAATTAGAGCTACCATATTAGCATAACTTGCTAGGAAACTAGAATATATAATCTTTGCTATTATAATGGCCAATATTAAGAAGGCCTTAGCACAAAAGAAGTACACTAACCCTACTATAAAAGTACTAGTATGCCACTATAAGCACCTAGAGGTATTCTTATAAAAGGAAGCCGATAAGTTAGCAGAATACCAACTATATAACCACAAGATCGTACTTAAAGAAGGAAAACAGCTAGGATTTAGACCCCTATATGGAATATCCTAAAACGAACTTAAAGTACTGTAAAAGTACTTAGACAAGCACCTAAGTAAAGGATTTATTAGAGTAAGCTCTTTATCTATAGCTATAGCTATAGTCTTTATTAAGAAACCTGGTGGCGGTCTACGCTTTTATATAAACTACTAAGCTCTTAACACTATTACTATTAAGAATTAGTACCCCCTTCTGTTAATTTAAGAGATACTAAATTAATTAAATAAGGCTCGTTACTATATAAAACTTAACCTTATCTATGCATTTAACCGCCTCTGTATTGCAAAAGGAGATAAATAGCTTACTGCATTCTGTACTAAATACAGGCTATTTAAATACTTAGTAACTCCATTTAGCCTTATAAATGCCCTAAGTTTGTTTTAACACTTTATAAATAACGCCCTATAACCTTATTTAGATGTTTTCTATACTGCTTATATTAACAATATCTTAGTATATAGTAATAACCTAATTAAATATAAAAAATATATTAACCTTATCTTAAAAGCCCTGTATAGAGCTAGCTTATAATTAAATATAGATAAATGTAAATTCTATAAAACAGAAGTCCTATACCTTAGACTTATTATTTTTATAAACGGTATATAAATAGACCTAAAGAAAATTAAAGTAATTGTAAACTAGTAAGAACCTAAAAATGTTAAGGATATAAGAGCCTTTATAGGATTTGCTAACTTCTACCAACGGTTTATTAATAACTTCTCCGCCCTAGTCTTACCCCTTATAGCTCCAACCTAAAAGGATAAAACCTTTATCTTTAATAAGGAATATAAGAAGGCCTTTGCCTATCTAAAAGTTATGTTTACCACTATACCTATACTCTAATACTTTAACCTAAACTAAAAGAGTATTGTAGAAGCTAATTGATCTAACTATATTACTAGAGGCGTTTTGTCTTAGTATAATAAGGAAGGGATACTATACCCTATAGTATACTTCTTAAAATAACTAAGTTTAGCTAAATATAACTACAAGATCTATAATAAGGAATTATTAGCCATTATTAAATGTTTTAAATAATGGCAACCTAAACTAAAAGGCTCTAAATTTCTAATTAAGGTTCTTAGCAACTATATAAACCTATAATACTTTATAACTATAAAATAGCTAAGTTACCGTTAAGCCTACTAGTTAGAATATCTATCCCGTTTCTAATTCTCTATTATATACCGTCTAGGTGCTTAAGGCCAGAAGCCTAATACCCTAACCTAATGTTTATAAGATATACCAGTATAGGAAGAAGTATATGCCTATTATAATTAAACCCTACTTTACCCTAAGCTATTTAACCCTCCTATTAAAGACGTTATAATACACGTCCTTAAAATAACTAATCAATTAATTAAACAGATAATAGTTAATAAATACCTAAATAATAAGTTTATCTAAGAAACGCTTAAGCTAATTTAAAACAGCGTTAGATACTCTAAAAGGATTTCTCTAAGTAAATGTAAAGCTTGTAGAGACCGCTTATACTACTAAAACTATCTAGTTGTACCTAACGATAATAAACTTAAGCTTAAACTCCTTAAATATGTATATAATTTACCAGTAGCTGGCCACCTAGGCTAAGGAAAAACCCTAGAATTCCTCTAATAAGAGTACTATTAGCTAAATATGCATAATATAATAAGAAGGTACGTCTCTAGCTGCTATACTTACTAATAAGCTAAAGCCTGATATAAGATATATAATGGCTTTTTAAAGCCACTACCTATTTTAGACTAAAGATAGAAGGATATCTTAATTAACTTTATTATTAAGCTCCCTGTAAGTAAAGGGTATATAAACATTATAGTAGTTATAGATTAACTATCCAAAATAAAATACTTAATTGCCTACCCTAATATGTTAGTACTTGCTATTGCCTAATTGTTCCTAGATTATATATAGAAACTTTATACACTTCCTAAAATAATTGTCTCTAATAAAGGTAGACAGTTTATCTCTATATTTTAGAAAGAACTAACTACCTAACTTTGCATTAGGGCACTATTATCTACAGCATACTGCTTAAAATAGACGGTTAAATAGAATGTGTAAATGCTATAATGGAATAGTATATTTGGATATATACATCGTATTTATAGGACGACTAGATAGACTGGCTTGCATTTACTGAGTTTACTATAAATAACTCCGTCTTAGAAACCATAAAGGTCTTCCTATTCCTAGCTAACTACGGCTAGCACTTATAAATGGGGTTTAAACCCTTTAGTAATGTCCCTTACCCTACTTATTATGCCTTATAGGTTATAGAAGCAAATAAATTTATAAAAAAGATAGGCCTAATTTGTCTATAAAGTCGTAGTAAATAAGAACTAAACCCTAGCACCAGCTTACTAAATTAGTAACTTTATTTAGCTAGATATAAGAAATCTAAATATAAAACAACCTATTAAGAAACTTAATTGGAAGAACGCCGGCCCTTATAAGGTTGAGAGAGTTGTCTCTCCTTATGCCTACTAACTGAAGCTCCCTAATACGGTTAAAATCTACCCTATATTCTATACGTTAGTCCTTTACCCTACTGCCCCTATATTAGACGCCCTGTCTAAATAGATCTAGGACCCTCCCCTACTAGTTAAAGTAGATAGTAAGAATAAGTACCTTATTAAAAGAATTAATGACATTAAGTATAATAAACAAAAACGCTAATATATATACCTTATAAAATAGAGCGGCTTTTATAAGCCTATATAGGAACCTATTAACTCTATAGAACTTATATAAGCCGTAGAAGACTTTTATAAACTCTACCTAGAACTACTATAGCCCCATCTTATAGAAGCTTAAGTTTAAAGGGGGGGTACTGTTATGGGATACCTCTGTAATACCTTATATATATCCACCTGTTTCTACTAACGCAGTAAGAAGAGACTAACTGTAAGACGGTAACCTAATGGCAATTTTCTGGCAACCTATAGTAATCTAACGGCAATCTGCCGCATTCTACTATATTCTGCTAAAGTCTACTAAATTCTGCCAAGTTCTGCCAGGACCGCTCCTTAAATCCTATTCTGCTCTATATATATATTAACTAAGCAACTAAACTAATAATATATACCCTTTCTTCCCGTTTCCTTACCTTCTCTCCTTACACAATGTCTTGACCTTATTACACAGTTTATATATATAGCTTAATAATATCTACTTCGCTATATATTATCACCACTTGTACTCACTCCGTGACAACTAGTTACGACGCTATCTACGGCAGCTACAACCTTAGAGTTAGGAGGAGACACTAGTATAAGAGATACTAATTCGTAGCTAGTTATAGTAGGTCAGTTATAGGAAATAGTTAACGTATTTCACGGGTGAGCTGGTCAAACGGGTGAGCTGATCACTTCAAAAACACACCAAAAAATGGAAAAATCACACTTTAATATCTTAACAACCACTTAATAATAAATTTTAATAATTTAAATT
>Ga0307507_10004936_pt1 | contig 22758 bp, 17 predicted proteins | sample 7_EM_MG_FD_207223 | JGI IMG/M metagenome (GOLD analysis project Ga0307507, IMG submission 207223) | Populus trichocarpa ectomycorrhiza microbial communities from riparian zone in the Pacific Northwest, United States - 7_EM | ecosystem: Host-associated > Plants > Roots > Unclassified | place...
GGCAATTCTAGGTTAATTATCAGAAGCACTTGTCTATTGGCGGCTTTTAAGAAATCATCAAAACAAATTAACTATTACTACTATAAATATCAGAACAAATTAATCATATGGCACTTGTCTATTTGGCTGCTTTTACCAATTCCGTTCCAATGATTAAAAATTAAATCACTCAGAAAGCCTGATAGTTCCATCATGTTTTTCAATGAGGTGAGAGCATATATTTTCATCTTGTTTTTACCTAATGCAGGGCTTGATTAGGCTTGGCATTAATCAGTATAAGCAATATGAAAATAAATTCATACATTTGATGCAAGTTATGTGCTTAAACAAGAATGGTTTGAATTATAAGGCAGTTAACGTACTTCTTCTGTAGATCTAGATAAAGTGGAGAGCCCGATCTTGTTTCTGGAAATGGAAATAATGTCTTGACCCCAAACTGAGAAACCAGATACACCATCTGTATGACCTCTTAAAACAGATGGCTGTGGTGGCGGCCAATTCCTGCAAGAAAAATTAAAAAGTCCATTAAATTGGAAAATAGAATTTGACAACACAAAATGACAGGACAGAAACAAGTCAGAATGGGCCATCATGTTTTCAAAGAAATTTATCAGAATAAGGTAATGTAAAGGAAAATATTTCAGATTTGTAAGACTAGCATAAAGATAAGTGAGAATGAAAGTTCTAACATTGATCTAGGGACAGGACTCATTTAGAACTAATTGGTAAGGAAAAAACAAAGACTTGCATACTTAAATCCTAGCAGACACTGTAAAAGTTTCATCAGTTTAGTAGAGGCATTTGTATTGTTATAGAATTCACTAGATTATTAGCCCGTCAAATATTTTTTTTCTAACCTTGAAAAAAATTATAAAGATGTTAGGAAGTAAAAAATTCAATGCATACTAAAAATATTGAGTTGTTGACATATTGAACAACATTTTTGTAAAAAAAAAAAATTAAGACAACAATACATTGGCTCGACTCAGGCAAACCATGGTTAACCCGCAAAACTCACGATCCAAAGCATAAGACTATGAGATCACCCCATGAAACCCAAATCAAAACAAAATATAAAGCCCAATTCTAATCAACCAAATATTGAAGGCTGAAAATGAAAAAAATATTCAATTAAAAAAAAAAACCAAAAAAGCTATATTTAAGCCAACAAAAATATCATAAAGTGAACATATCATGCTTATATTTAGGCAATTGATTTAATTTAATTCAAAACTAAAATTTCTTTTGAAAAAAGCTAAATTTAACAAAGAACAACAAATGAAAGACCTAAGATAATGCTTGTCATTTTCAAAACTAGTGAATGTTCCTATAGAAAGTAAATAAAAAAAAATAATGGAACTCAATCTCCAATTAAATTAATGATGAAACTGAAAAAACATGAGCTTTTTAAAAAAATAAACTTAGGCAAATCTCCAAACTTAGGTTAATATTCCAAATTCACAACCCATTAAATCCTATACATGAGCTCAATCAAAAAGCTCAATTTAATGTTGAAGAATGAAATTGAAAAAAAATATCAATTTAAAAAATTTGCTAGCATAAAAAATATCAATAAAAAATGGATGAAATCATAAAAAAAAATCAATTTTGAAAATGATCTCAAAGAAAATAAATAGCAATCAAAGAAATGTAAACCACATCTAACAGATAAAAATTTCAATTCTATAAATTAATTCAAATAAAATATCAATTGAAAGAACAAGAACCAATTCTGAAAGAAAAACAAATTCAAGGGTTGCCTTGAAATTTTGGGAGGTTGGGCGCGAAAAAGAAGGAGAGAGAAAAGAAGGAGACAAAAAAGGTCAATTGGCGCCCAATTACAGAGAATTACACCACACATGCTGCCTAGGGAGGTAGGCCTTGCCATGACGATTCAAAAAAGACCAAGGAATCTGTTTTTTGCCACCATAAGCTGATGCATGAGCTGCTGGAGCAAGCTAAATTTTTTTTGATTTTAAAGGCAATACAATCATTTAACTGTGTTGTTTTGAAAAAGCTCCCAAATCCAAGTTAAATAATCTTTTGCTTTTGAGAGGAATTAAATAATTATACTATGAAAAAATATAAAAAGACCGAGCTGCCCCGATCAATTCTATAATGACCAATGAACCATGTGAATAGACCACAGTACCCCTAATAGACAATTCAATTTTTTTTTACAAGGAAAAAATAGTAATTTCACTGATCCAATTCATATTGAATAAAGGCATTTCTAAGTACTTTTCCCACGGGCTTTAGGTTCTTGTTAATTTAAAACAAAATCAAGCTCCATAGATTACCTAATAGACGCAATTTGCCAGTAAGGGATTTAAAAGCACTCAGAAGATGTAAATAAGAAAATTTGACACTACCTTCTCAGGTCCCAAACTCGCAAGGTCCTGTCAAGAGAACTGGAAACAAGTAAATGGTCCTCCGGTGCAGCCAACTGCATGCATGGAAAGTAAGAAGAATACCACTTCAAATTAAATTTCTTTCTTTGGCAATTTAATCATATACCTTAGTCACATATCCATCATGAGCCCTCCAAGAGGCAATAACATTTCCACTTCTCAAATCGAATAACCTGCAATGACCAGAACTTAGTCCAGCTGCAACCCAAGAAGGTTGAGCAAAAGCTCCATCTGCTGGCGTTTTGTCAGATCCACATGAGCAAATGGCAGAGACAAGAGAAGGAAAAGAAAATTCAGCAGATTCACCCCTCCAAAGATGAAGCTTTCGACCTTGGGAAACATCAATAAACCTGTGCAGTTGAGTAAACTTTTTAAACTATTAACTGCATCAGAATAAGACTGTTCTCCACATCAACTCAAGATGGAATCACAAAGAAAATTCACCTGAGGGAACCATTTCCAGTGCCAACCACAAGCCTTTCAAGAGAATCCAAATAATGCATGCAAGTGTATAAGCTCCCATCAAATGCACTAGTCAATAATCCACTTGATAGTGTATTAGGGTTCAGCATGTTTGAATGGTGATCATTTGTCTTTGATTGAGATGATGGACTTGAAATATGTGCAGAATAAACTGATGGTTCAGAAAAAACTGATACCACTTTTCCTGTTCTACTATTCCAAACATGAATGGTTCCATCAGAAGATGCAATTCTTCCACTCGATGATAATACACAAATGTCGTTCACAACCTAAGAGTAGCATAACCAATTAGCTGTAGGAAACAACCATACCACATAAAAAAAAGAGCTTAAGGTGTGGCAAACATCAATGCAAAGCTGATAGTTGACAAGAATTAGGAGCAACTTTGGAACATTAGAAACTAAAGTTGCAGCCTCAGGATTTGAAAATACCGGAGCTATTGGTGTTCGCTCTTATGTTTATAAACCAATACGTGCAATACCATCCTCACTCCATAAGGAACATCACAATCTTAAATTAAAAGGTACAGAGAGAAGAACAAACAAATATCTTCTTTGTTACTTTCCCCTGATAATAGGAGCATGCAGAAAACTACCTTGACTGCATTCCCGTTGAGTATTCAAGTATCAGCGTTTATGTGTGTGCAAGTTTGCATGTTAACATACTTTTTTTAGTTAAAGATTGCTTAGTTTACAGCACAGGAGGCAACAGCTTATGTATGAGACAATAGAAGATACAAACCTCTTCATGACCATAATAGCCAGAAACACAATTTATTCTTGAGAGCTCCCACTTCTGAACAGTTCCTTTGAACCCTGGACCAGTTCCTGCTGTGAAAACCGTACACTCATCTTGGCTAACAGAAAGGGATCTTAAGGCTCCATGATGAGCTCGGATTGAATATATAATAGATGCTCTAATTTTCCATGGTAATTCCTCTTTCAAACTCCCAACACGGCCAAGGAAATCAGGACCATCCCAACTAGCAGCTGGACTGGGGAACCAAAACCAGGGTTCTGACTTCAAAAGGTTTGAAGTTACTGCATGGCTTTCAACTGGCCTGTGATGAATGTCATTGAATCGTTTTTGAGGCATCAGGTTTTTTGCACCTTTAATCCCTTGTGATTGTGGAATTGACCACCCAACCCCATTAAGTAACAGCTTGGCAGGGTTATAATCAGATGTTGAACCCTTGTTCAAAGAAGGTCTATTAGCAGTTGTATTTTCTGCTCCACTTCGAGATGATTCCCCTGTATATTCCCACTGAATCATAACAGGTTCAGAAATATGATATGCAAAGAGCTCATGCATGCAAATGCATGTCACGCAGATTTTCATACTAAAAGTTTCATGTTAACAGTAAGAGCATGATGGCAGCATACCTTCCAATTATGATACCGTAGGAGATATTGCTCAAGAAGCAACCATGTGGCACAACATTTGCGAAGTTTCTCAATCCCAAGAAGAGATGCAAAAGAAGGATACAAAAGCAACCTGAAAATAAGTACAAGCAGAGCCATATTAAAGATCGAGACAAGCATGAATAAAACAAATCAGCTATCAGTGCAAGGTGTATTCCAAGCCAAATAGGTTTGTTGGAAAAGTAATAATAAGTACGACTGACACTCACACAAGATCCATACGGCTTCCAATTTGAACCTCCCCATCTACTTTTGATTTGGAAATTTTCAAGTTTTGGCCAAAAGACCCAGAGCCAGTCAGTGCTTCCTGTGAGAAAGCAAGCTCATCGAATAACTCTTTAAGTTGTGGCAGAACATGCAATGCTGTTAAATCTGGTCCCATTCTCTGACAAGCTGCTAATAAAGTAGTAGCAGCAACCTAGCCAACAGAGAGGTCACTATACTTGTTAGAGACACAGAAATACAAATAGGGTCAACAAAAAGTGGGAATAAAAGTCATGGCACATTAAGATAATCAACTTCATATAAAAGAGGGCAGGGAACTTCAGAATAGCTAACTGAATGACAGTCGGATGATAAACAAATAAAATCAAGACAGCTCTCCAACTCAAAGCATCAAAGAGCGCACTTTTCAGGTGCCTAATAAGCATCTCGCTAACAAGAAATGCTAGAGTGAAATAAGCAAGCGTTGAACAGGTAGAAGTTGTGCTTCAAACATTGATGCATGAAAAATAATTATGGTTCATATGAATCACGTTTGAGATAAGGAATCAATAAGCTACAAAAGCCTTCAAGAAAAAAAAATTAAATCAAGAGTAACTGCATCATGAAGAAAACAACTTTGAGTTTTGGACCACCTGAAGCACTGAAATTTCCAAGTTGGTCTGTGTAAGAACCATAACATGTAAACTTCTATCCTGCATGATCAAAGATGCAGCGTTAAGATTGTTAAGTCTTCATTGTGAAGAGAACAAGTTTGATGAGAGCTGCAAATGACATCCATACTTCAACCAGCCCCTTTACAACCACCTCCCCTGGCAAGAGAGCAGCTAGACCATCTAATGTTGTTAGACAGTCTACAAGAGCTAAAGCACTCCAGCTCTGAACGGGCTCAGGTTTAGTGGTATTTGAAACATTGACACAAGAACGGGCAACTTGTTTAAGCAATGGCAACAGCTGCCTGATAATAAAGGTTTCTCCAAAAAGACCACCTGAAACATCAAAGCATAAAGGTATCTTAGTAAGCTGAATGTGCAAATTCCAGAGAGGACAATAGTCCCATAAACCAAAGAACTGAGAATACCAAGTCTAACCAGCACATCAATTCCATCAGGACAGAGTCCTTTTCCGAAGCAGTATATCAAAGGCAAGATCGTCTGCAACAAAAGACAGTCTTATAGCCACAAGGAAAAAAAAAAAGCATATCCAAGTAGATTTGGGCGTATGAATTTATTTCTTCTACCACCAATTACAAAGGCCAAAACTCTACATATAATGAACCTGGTTAACTGTGATAGGTACACCGAGCTCTTCGCTTGTGCCAATCAGTAGCACAGAAGCAACGGCAGCTGAACTCCTGTGAGGAGCAATACACAAATTCGAAATAACTAAAGGATGTACTGTCTCCAAATATGCTTGTTTACCGATGAAGTTCCATATCTCTTGCACGAATGAACCTTGGAGAAGAGATACCTTCAAATGTGAATAACCTGCAGTCTGAACTAAATACTTAAATAAGTACAAAGTAAGAAACGAAAATTCTGCACACAAATGAGATGTGTAATAACAAAGTTGATTACTAGCCTGCAGAATCTTCTGGATAGCTGGCAAGATCAAGCCCTTCACTGCCTTTGGTGTCAAACATTTTAAGAATTCTTTCAGCAGAACATAAGCCCATTCAGCTTCAATATCTGACAGAGGATTGACTACAAGAGGTAAACAATAAGGTGCACACATTTCAGCAGCAAGAGTCCCCATTGCTTTCAATGCTCCTTGTTTTGCAAAATTTGCAGCGTATTGAAGACGGGGTCCATCATTTGCTAGAAGCTGAAGTGGTGCAATAAACAAGTAGGCTGACTTCACTGTTGCAGGAAAATATGGAGATTCCAGAATGCTTTTGGCAGATGGCCTCCTGATCATTAAGAGAGATAAAGGAAGAAATATAGCTCAAATGCAAGCACACTGCCACAAACACACGCAAAAGTAGACCCATGTACATATGAATAAGATAAATAAGTAAAACAAAATCATTTAAAACATTGGATGAGAAGAGCAAAATTCCCAACCATGTTATTTCATTATCTTAAGAAAAACAAAACCTAGTATATATATAAAGGTAAAAACCAATACCTTGCCCAATCCTTCTGGATACAGGCTTCAACAAGGACTTTAGTGTGAGGAGGAAGTTCTTGCATTGATCCAGGTGAAATACCACTTTGAATGTATGAAGCTAAAGAAGTTGAATTGAAAAGGGGCCTCTTCAAGTACAGTTCAGCTAAGACACAACCAACAGAAAATATGTCCTTCGCAACATCTTCTGAAAGGGCACTTGAACAAGATGATTTCTGCCTCCAAAGCAATAATTCTTGATATCCCAAGGAACCTTCACCCTCCACCTCCATATGCTCAAGAAGATAGCTTAAATTAATATCACATGGCACCCCGTTTCTGCTCATTTCAAGTGGTTTGCATATGCTTTTCTCAAATGTCTCCCTTGCTAACTCTTTAACAGAAGGCACATCCTTTGCAATGTTTTCTGGATTGTAATAATAGCAGGGACTCAAATACCCAGCATGCTCAGAAAATGCAGTTACTTCTTCTAATTGTTGCAAATGAACAGTTTCAGAAAGGAGAGGTGTATCATTCTCTGCGACATTTAATTGGCTTTGATTCATAGAAGTATTGGCACTATCATTTTTCTTCCTGGCAACAACCCGGCGCACAGGGTGTGGTCGAGTAAAAAGCTGGCGGCGTCCCACTGACCTTGGCATTGCAGTATCTGATGAAGGCAGCATAACATTCTTGGCAGAAACAGCAGCCTGCCCTGACATTTTATAGCCAAAGGTTATATCAATCCAGTGATGGATTTGGTATGAGACCCGCTCGCTTTCTAAAGCATCTCGGTGCAGTTTGATGAACTCCTCTGGACTGCCTGCCCAGGGAGGTACTGCCAGATCAGTCATGCCAGAGTGTAGAGAATAAAAAATTTGAGGATCACAATAGAACTCTGGGATGCACTCGTCAGGCGTCCATTGGTACAGTCTTTGCATATTAGAAGGATATTCATTAGGTTCATACACTGAACGAACAGCCAGACGCAGAACACTCAGGGGTAACCTCCTAGCTTTGTAACTGCAGACAGCTAACTCGGAAAGGCATTCATCTGATACATGATGTGGAATTTCAGATGTTGAAAAGGTAAAGTCCAACTGTTCATCACCTTTTGCCAGTCGCCACTTGCTTTTGCTCAAGTCCCGCCACCCTGAATCAGAATTTTCATCTGGTTTTGTACTGAAATCTACAACCCATGGCATTACTGTATGGAATGTGTGATCTCCCCACCTTCTCCCAGCTAATCTATTTAGGACGAGCAGATACTCAAAATTACTCAGCTCTCCCTTCCACCACTGATCAAATTGTGAATGCCACTCTACAGAAGGTGAAAGCTTCAAATCCGCATAGAGGACTTGAGAAAAACAGCTGTCAGTGCAGCAGCATAATCTTGCAGAGGCAGAAGGAGTATCAGATTCACCTTTTCTTGAACTTGCATTCGATCCTGATATAGGCTTATCATAGATACGAAGCCAAGACCAGCACAAATTAGTTAGCATTACATTGGATGGGTGTATATTACCATGGGAAACCCCTAAACCATGTAAATAAACTAGTGCAGACAGCAGCTGATATGCCAGAAACCTTATATGCCACTCAGACTTTAAGGCTTTGGGGCAGTAATGCAGAATGCCTTCTAAGGTACATGGAGTTTTAGGAAGCACTAAATTGACATACTCGGATGTTTTGAGCAAGCCAAGAACAGGAACTATGTTTGGATGCCTCAAGCAACCTGGAATCCCACTCTCCTCAAATGAAGGTAGCCCAATTAATCGAAGAAAATTCACACCGTCTCTCCCTGAAGCTTTTCCTTCAATAAGTAGACTGAGGGAGCGCAATACATGATCTTCCAGAGACCCAGACAAGAAGTCAGAAGCAATCTTTTGGAAGTTGGAATAGGAAGAAATACCAATATGAGCAGTTGGGACCAATGCAGGTATTGTTCGGACACATGCAAACCTACTAGAGTGGGCACAGGCAGAACTTCCGAACCCTGTATGATTTACATTGGCTATCTTGTCACCATTTTGTAAACGCAGAGATTGATCTAATGAAGAATCTGATGTAGCTGGCCCAGCAGTCAGACCATTGACCTTTGCCTGATCTTGGTTATCATCAATCACATGACCATCGCTTTCTTCATTATCTTGCAGAACACACTCATTACTGCCAATGAGAAGATGCAAAAATTCATTTGAGATTAGTTTATTTTGTGTAAATGCTTTACACTCGTATGTTGCATAGTTTATGATGATGCCCTTTGGACTAAATAAATAAACAAAGTCATGATTTGTGAAATTAAAAACCATGCGGTTATACTAGAAATCTCATTTATGTTGTTCATCGTCGAGATTGGTAAGGCAAGTTAGGCAACAACAATTGTTCACTTGAGAATTCGAATCTCTTCGCAGATTAAGTAGCTCGTGAATAAACCTATTTTAAAGCCTCGGAAGGAATCATAATCAGTGGAAAATTGAAGTCGTGAGAAAATGATCTTACACGTATTCGGTCAAGCAGTTGTGTTTATGACTCGGCAGCTGCACCAGCACAAACTGAGAAGCCGAAGCCGAAGTAGATGAATTTCCATTAGAATTTGACACCTGCTCCATTTCGAACACAGACGACACCAATTATTATGCTGCTAATTTAAATACATCAACCAGAAAAACTTAAAAATAAGAAGAGGAAGAAGATGATGATGACAAGTACCTGCACGACGGCAGAGGATGCGAAGGGGAAAGCAGAATCGGAGAGAGCATACGAGAAGATTAGCTTGTCTGAGAAATCGGAATTGATTCGTCGTTTAAGGCATTCGAAGCAAGATTGTTGCTCTTCTTGCTCCATTTCTTTTCATTCTTTATTGGATTGACATTTTGGTTTTTGTTGCTCTTGCCTGTGAGCTACAAGTCACTGAGTTTGAGTTGATGGGTGGATGAACGACTACGGACTGAAGAGCACGGTTTGTTGCAGGTTTTGCCTTCTTCGTACGTGTCGTTTAAACCATTCTCTGTCGTTTAAAGAAACTACGATTAATTGATTTTTACGTCCTTCGACTTTTGATATCCTTCTAATTGGACCCCATTCCTTTCCTTTTCCTTTTCTTTTTCTTGAAGCACGTTTTTGTTTTTGTAGTGTCCATGGTAGCGGTGGAAGTGAAATTTTATGAAATTTTGAAAAAAAAAATAAAAAAAATTCTTTAATTTTTATTTTATTTTTTATATATTGATATTAAAAATAAATTTAAAAATAAAATAAAAAATATATATTATTATAATATATTTCTAAAAAATAAATACTTTAAAAAACAATTACCGTAAATTCTTTAAAAACCTTTAATGCTTTCATAAAAAAAAAAAAAAAAGAGATGACGAGATCTGTAAGCTCCTTCATTATTCATGTAATTTGACATCTCAACTTTAAATGACATCTCAATTCTTTTAAATATATTAAGTAATAGTTTTCGTGGAATTCTCCAATTTTATTCTGGGTTTCATTTTCATTATTAAATTTATATATCTTGCTTTAGAATTTCTAAATACTATAAAAAATATTAAAGCATGTTGCAAACGAAATTAGCACTCCTTGGAAACTTTTGAAAGAGGAGATTAAGGTCATGTTCAATAACACTAAATAAATTTTTTTTATTTTCAATTTTATTCTTTTTTATAGTTTTTTTTTTCAAGAGAAATAAAAATACATGTTTATTTTAAAATTTTCATGACATTTTTCCAGCCCAGAAAACTGAAAAATATGTTATTATATTTTTTTTTATTTGGAGAAAAATGGCAAAATAAAAATAATGTTCAAACTGAACTTGTTTATCTCCATTCTATCCCTAACAGATTATTTATAGTTGAAAAATGATGAATAATTACACTACATTTGGTGGCATGATAAGATGCATGCAGTGTTGGGTTTTGTGTTTGATTAGATTGTAAAATAACGTTTTATATTTATACCAAGTCAGTGGTTTTTTTAAAATTATTCTCCAAACTTTATGTTGCTGTTTATTATTATAAAAATCAATTAATAAAAAAATATTTCAAACAAAATAAGTTTTAATTGATTTTGAGAAAAGTTTTTTTTTTATTTTGGATGAAATATATTTTTAAAAAGTTTAAAGAAATTAAAAAATATCATTTTATTTATTGATTATATCAAATTTAATCATCAATCTTTTGATTGTTATATATATTGTTTTGAATTTTATTTATTTATTTTCGTTTCTATTTAATTTGGTTTTTTAAAATAAGTTATGAAATTAAATTATTTTTTTAATTCCATCATCTTTCAACATTTTTAATTCAAACTTGATTTTTTTATTACTATTTATTTTATTTAAAATAATTTATAATTTTTTTTTCCAATTTTATAACCCTTTAACTTTTTATCTATCAATTCGTCTTATTTTTTTAATAATTTTTTAAAAGAAATTAAAATATTAAAATATTTTTTTCAACTTATTTTTTATTACTGAAAAATATTTTTTAATTTATTTTCATGATATTACTAAAAAATTAATCTATTTTTCACAAAAAAAAAATATACAAATTATTGAAAAAGTGAATAAATGAGTCCGAGTAAAGTAAAGATTGTATAATTATTATCTTCGGTGAAAGTCAGTTGAGTGAACATGATGTTTAATATTGTAGACTATAAATTAACAATTTCATTCTCTCTCGGGATGGAAATACAGAATCGAGATTTCATGTATTTGCCCGTTCTTGTATTATAACATTCCCAACACAATTTTTGCCCACGCACTTTTTTGAGCCAGCCAAGTAGTTTCCGAGAGAATGGAACTGAAAAATTGTAAACAACAAAACCAAAGCGAAACATTACTAAATTTACAGGTGCCAAAATATAATTTATCGATAATCTGTTCCGTTAAAAAATAGTCAGACGTGGCCTTACTCTCTCTCCCCCCCAAGATCCCATCATGAAAATACAAAAAAAAAAAAAAAAAGGATTTGATTGTTTGGAGCAGTGTAAAATTTATCGTGGCTTTTCTTTACAAGAGACCTGGACTCGTTAAATGAATGACCTGTCGTTACCGTTATCATGGTTCAAAATGACAATAATCCCCTTACACAACAACAAAATTTACACACAAGTGATGACAAAATTACTCGCAACTCTTGATTGTCTGGGACTTACAAAGAAGATTTGAGAGACCAAACAGAGAGAGACAGAGGGGTAGTTGACAATGGGAACCTCTACACAAGCATACGGCGAGCCATGGTACTGGGACAATAGATATTCCAGTGAATCAGGACCATTTGATTGGTACCAAAAGTATCCTTCCTTGGCTCCTCTCATCAACCTCTACATCCCTCGTCATGTCCATCCTCGAATCCTCGTCGTTGGTTGTGGCAACTCAGGTATGAATTTGGCCCTCACATTATCTGTTCCTTGTTATCTGACACGCCGAATCACAAGATCAGACCTCCTTTAATCTTCTTTTTTTTGGTGTGTGTTTTTGTTTATTTGAAATGTGGCAGCATTTAGTGAAGGGATGGTGAGTGATGGATATGAAGATGTGGTTAACATTGATATATCTTCTGTGGTAATTGAGGCCATGAAAAAGAAGTATAGCAATCATCCTCAATTGAAATGTACGTATTTTTTTAGCACTTTAAAGAAAACCCATGATTTTCTTTTTTCTTAAGAACGCTATTTATGCAATAAAAGTAAGTGTTCTGTTGTTATTTCTCAGTTGAAATTTATGTATTTTTAGCACTGGGGAGAAATTCAACATTTTGAATTAAACCCATGGCTTGTTATGGAAGTCTTTTTTTATGCAATGAAGGTCCTCTTTTTAAGCAGATGACTGAATGGATGTATTTTTAACACTCGAGAGAACAATAAATTTAAATTAAACCCAAGATTTTGTTTCTTGTTTAGACTTATTTATCCAGTAAATGTTTTTTTAACAGATATTGGAATGGATGTACGAGATATGAGTGAATTTCAATCTGGTTCATTTAATGCTGTTATTGATAAAGGTACTGTTTTCATTGAATCTTTTGAATAACTGGGTTACATGTAAGCGAAATGCTGTAACAAAGCATTTCATAATGTTTGCTTGATGTGTTTTTTTTCTTCAGGAACTTTGGACTCTATCCTGGTAAGTGCGCAGCAGGATGCTGTCTTTGGTATTGATTAAGTTTGCTGATTTTTAATACTTAATTAGAATTTGGGATCCTGGATAGATATACAGCAATCAGCTTGTTATTATTTTTTTTTTTTTGTAGTGTGGGAATGATTCACGAAAAAATGCTCCCAAGATGCTCAAGGAAGTTTGGAGGTAGAATGATAGGCTGTAAACAACAATGTTCAAATGTTTCTTGATTTTATTTTTACTTTTTTTTTTGCTTGATATGTTCACGATATATTGAAGCAGTTGATGACAAACTATAGGGTTCTCAAGGATAATGGAGTGTATATTCTGGTAAAAGCACTCTACTTGCTTGATCAATCCATCAAAAACATTATGATGTGTTTGCTTTTTTACTTTATGCCTTTAGCTTAGCTAGTGGGATAAATGATTGCAGGTTACATATGGAGCTCCATTGTATCGCTTACAATTATTAGGGGACTCATGTTCGTGGAGGATAAAGCTCCATGTTATAGGTTTATTGAACTCATATCCGATGTTTCAGATGTTTTTTCCTAGTATTCCTCTTATCACACTGTTGCATGACACAATGCATTATTTTTTCTGGGACCTGGTTGGTAGTTACTTTTCCTATTTCAGTTTTTGTATCTTTGAAGTCCTGTATTAAAATTATTCTTCTGTTCTTTGAGTTTTGCTTGTGTATACAGCATACACATGTTTGTCTTTGAAAAGATTTGGGGAATTCAATGTCTAGATTGTTGAAGAAAGTTAATCTTCCTTTTACAGCATAGCAAGTTATTTTTAAATTTTAAATCTGTTTTTTACTTTTTAATACTGGTTACTGATTGTGGAACAGTTAACCATTCACTTCTTTATGCAAACCGATTGATGGCCAGAACAAATGTACCTCCAAAAAAATGGAAGAAGGGATAAAAATTGATGTCAAAGAAATTTCTAGTGCATATCAAAGAAATTTCTAGTGCTTAGGATTTTAGCACCTAAGAAAAAATAGTCTTGCACCATTCTCCTGCACTGGACTGTGCCTGTTTAATAGTTTATATATATATATAACTTTCTTAATGATCCTTAAGTATTGACAGCAATGAATTTGAAATGCTTCTCATCTTGCTGTCGTTGATGGCAGATAAACTTTTGTCAGATGAAGGCTCAGAACATCCAGTTCAGGAGCTGATGAATCCTGTATCTATAGATGACAATGGGAGTTCGGTGGAAGCAGTACTTGGAAAGAATCCCGATGTTCATTACATTTATGTTTGTACTAAGGTTGGTGAAAGCAATTGCCCCTCTCTGCACTTCCTTTCTGTTGCTAGCCACAACTTGATCACCTGAAAAACTTTGGAAATGATACTCAATAGTTTATCCATCGTGCATCTTGGAAATTGTCAATGGTTTCAGTGAAGTCCGAGATGTTATGTATTTTGGTTAGATTGCAATCTGAAACCTTTTTTCTTTCCCCTCAGGATGAATCTTTGACGCCCGAGCAAAAGCATGAAGAGCTAGTTTAGCGGGAACTAGTAGAATCTCCCACACCCTTTGCATTGCAGTTCTTTTATGCTACATATGGAAATACCCGGACATGTTTTGGTGAAACAACAACGGTTACCTGTGTTCTTTGTGTTATGATAGGCCATCATGTGATTTTTTCTCCACTGGCACCATGTTGTGATTGTAATTGAACTGTTTTTAGTTTGCGGTCACAAAGCATGGAAGGGGTGATGCCTATAGCACTATTAATATTTTGGATTGTTTGCATGCATGGGATTATTTGTTGAAATTGATCATTTTTGTAGTAAATCTGCACTTTGCTTGGTCCATTTTTTCAAGACCCAGGGGGGCTTCCTGTAAGGAGGCATGTTTCTATCGGAAAAGGGTCGGCTCGTGATGGGTTTAAGCAGATAATTGGTCACCTAGATGACGATTACTTGCTGCAGGATGGTTAGCCATGATTAATGGTGCATCGATACATGTAAAGATTGGCTGCCACGTTCATTGTAGTTTCCTTTCCTCTTCAGACGGGCACGCTTACAGTTTGTCACCGACGAGTTCTGAGACTCACAAGAGACCAAATTCCTTTTTAATAATTTATTCCGTCGTAGTGGTGAAAATTCGTCCTGTGGGCCATGACAGGCTTGAACCGAGACCTGGAGAACATTCCATGAAACAAGAATTTGGATGATCACACGCGTTTAACACAAAGTTTTACCATCTCAACATGATTCAACTTGTTTTGAGGTCTTAAAAAAGGCATGAAACAAGGGCCATCTGGCCCCATTGGTGCCCCGAGTGGCCTATGACTCTTTCAAAACCGTGTCTCCGGCAAACAAAGTAATCGCTGACCACTGGGTTTTTTCTTAACAATCACGTGGATGCCATTTGGTTCCTTTGCAATGGTGTCTTTACAGCCTGTTTTGAATCAAATTACAAGTAAAACTGAATTCAATTACACTAATGATTAGTGATGACTTGTTATAATTATCATGATTGGAATAAAATACTAAATTACATAATTAAATTTAATTATACTATTTGTAATACCTATGGAATTGATTGAATTAAATTAGCAATTTTGACTATTTTATCCTTTATTTATTTATATTTTGTATTGCAAAAGATATATTTAGTTGTTTTCTTTCCGTTTCAAAAGAATATTTTTCCCTACTAAGGCCATTAAAGTCTCCTACTAAGGCCCAAGGCTCCTGCAAACCAGCAGAAAACTCATGGAGACGAGTCCATAATTTATCCTTGGAAGCAGAAATAGGACTCGCATAGCAGAACCATTGTAACCCAGAATGATCCACCGCTGACAAGAGTTAAACAACGGGAATGAATGTGATGAACACAGACATGAATCGTCTGAGAATTCCATGAAGCCTGTATACCACCAGCAAAACCATTGGCATCCACTCTAACAACAGTGTCAAAACCCAATGTAGTAGAAACCTCCTCTGCTCTGGCCAGTGAAGTACGAGTCTCGGGTAGGAAAAAATGAGGTTTATATCTACTCCCTCGTTCACCAATAATACATAGTCTTGAAATCCCGTTTCCTTGCACCTTCTCAGTTCCAGCACATAATGTTGTAATTACTCATTAAAATATATGTAAGAGGAAAAAAGAACTGATACCGAACAGTGCTTAATGCTATATATCCTCCATGACAGTGGCCAAGACACAAGAAACATCATCCATAGCAACTTCATTAGTTGCTTCGTTGGTTACCTCCCGAACAAATCAAGATTTTGTTGAGGAAAAGAAAGAGGGTGTTTTTGAAATAGTATCAGCAAAGCAACGCAAGCTGTTGTCGTCGCTCATACGAAATGTTGTGTATTAAGATTTACCAAGATCGAAAAAGAAAATTACATTACAAACTAGAACACAACGGGTGCTTAGCTTCACATGAAAATTAGGTTTTTGAGGGCCAAGACGTGTAAGTTGAGCTTCATGTTTGAAATTTTGAACTTAGATATTTTTTTTAAAAAATAAGTCTAACGTGGAAGGAGAATTTTTCAATATTATTATGTTAATAATAAAAGGAAAGAAATAATGAAAGGAAAACTTGAGTATACAACGTAAAATAAGGGTTTGCAATATAAGATAAAATCAAGAAAAAATATATAAAAAATGTTTAGTAGAAATTTGTAAAAAAGAAAACTTATTCTGTTTAATCAACAATCTAGGATATTTATAGATTTTAGTTATCTCAGTTCACCTCAAACATAAAATAAAAGGTAATATTATAATTAATTAATAGAAGTGTTGTTATTAATAGTAGTATCTACATTGTTATTTACAGAAATATTAATAAATACAAGATAAATACAAGAAAATATATAAAATAAAGAGAAAACTTGATATAAGATATTTGTATTCTTATTTGTTTTTTTACTTTTTATAAAAATATCAACCTTTCATTCTAGTATTTAATTAATATTAACTTAATATATTTTTTAATAGCTACAATGTACATATACATTATATTTAACAAATTTTATAACACTAGAAAACACGTTATTTTGTCGTGTTAGAAAATCATTTCAATACTATCCGCAATATAGCTGAGATATACTGACTCGTTAGTACAAAAATTATCTGTTTTTGCCGTGCATATTAAAGCCGTGTGTATCTAAACCTTTCGAGAAGGGAACATATTCAAGCAAAGTTTCTGACACCCTAGTTTTCGTATCCTTCAGCTACACCCAGTGGCGGAGGCGGGGGAAGGCTGGCAGGGCCCGGATTCCTGGAAGAAAATTTTTCTCAACCTTTTTTTTTATAAAATATTTAAAATTTTAATTTTTTTAAAATATTTCTTTTAATTTGCCCCTTAATTTTTTTTCTTCCTGCTCCGTCTCTGGCTACACCAGCCACTTGGTGACTGCGATCTCATCACCTGGAAATAAATGCCGGGCCCCGGGAAGAGCTGCGAGGATTTGATTAATTCGACCATTGCAGTAAAGATGACAAATTTAATAATTTATTGAGTTTTAATGTAATTTGTTATGTTTGGATTTTAATTATATTTATATGTACATGGAAATTGAAAACACAGGCTTGAACATAAATTTTATGAATTATTTTGTTAACAAAAACTTCATGAATCTTCTGTCCCAGAGGATAAAAAAGTTTACGCAAAACAACAAGAATGGATCTGGTACATGTAAATAGAAAAAAATCAAGATCTAATTTAACAATTTAACGCATTTTTATCAAATAAAATATCCTGATATAAAATTTGTGTTTTTATGTATAATTATGGATGATCCCAGATTCAAATCTAATCAATAAAAGAGACAAATCACTAAAGAATCAGTTAAAAGTTGATTTAGCCATGGATAAAAAATTATCAACAATACGAGAGGAATTATTCACTATATAAAAAACCATACTCTTTCTTCCCATAAAAACACAGGATGCATAAATTATTTTTATAGTGAATATTATGTTTTTTGTGAAAGGAAAATGACGGAATTACAATTTCTGGCATTGTATTTAAGATAAATTAAAAAAAATAATTTATCAATAAGTTTCAGAAGAGAAAAAATTATTATACGTTAAATCACAAAGAGAAGAAGCAGTCAATCAACGACACAAACCAAACCAGGCGACGCAAGTAACTAGACCGAAGTGGACCAGATACGTAGGTTACCGTACCAGAAATCCTGCCTATGTTCTAGCCATGCCACGTCAGATATGACCCACAATCCAACAAATAAATCCTCTGATCTCCCTCACTCCACATGCCAATGTGGACACAAACCCTTTAGACATTTGACTTTTTGTCCCTTTCTCTCCTGTTAATGCAGTGGATTTCACACGTTCCTTTCTCTCCTTCCTCGTCTCAACCTCCCTCGCCCCCTCCCTCGTCTCAGGCCAGCTTGTAAAATTAGAATCTTTGCTTCCTTTTAGGGTTTTTTATTTATTTTATATTTGATTCGATAGTCAAAATTAATTATCTCCTCTAGTTTCACTCTCTCTTCTCAAATTCTTCCTCTCTTTTTTTTCCGAGAATCTTTTGTTATTAATTCTCGAATTATTGTAATCAATTAGAGATAGGTTGCTGTTATTATTATTACTAGGTGATGAAATTTAGGGTTTATGTTGATGGCTGAGACTAGAAGATACATCCCTGATCATACAATAAGTGAGTTTCTTTTTCTTTTTTCCTGTTTGTATGTTCAATACATTGAATGTGATTTCATATTTATTTAAATATTGTTGTTTTAAGAGTTTCAATTGTGAAATGGGTTTTGTGTGTGTGTGTGTGTGTGTAATTATCCGTGTTGAAAAAAACAAAATTGGCAGATATAGAGCAGATATTGGAAGAAGCAAAGCACCGTTGGCTTCGACCTACTGAAATATTGGAAATTCTTCGCAATTACCAGAAGTTTAAGTTGACTGCAGAGCCACCAGCTAGGCCTGCAGGTTCTCTTTTTATTTCATGCTGTTTTATTTGATTCAAGTGATCATTTTTCTTGCTACTGAAATTGGGGCATTGGGTTTCATTTTGTGTTCTATATGCTTGTTGTTTTCAGCTGGGTCTATGTTCTTGTTTGATCGAAAAGCACTTAGATATTTTCGTAAAGATGGTCATCGTTGGAGGAAGAAAAAAGATGGGAAAACTGTCCGAGAAGCTCACGAAAAGTTGAAGGTGTGCTCTTCAATTTGTTAGTTGTAAGTTCGCCTTTTTTTTGTTAGTTGTAAATTTGTGGTAACGCAATTCCATGTGTTACAGAAACTTCTAACTTATTGAGTCACTTTAGCTTACCTAAGCCTCAAATGTTGGTTATAGTTTTGCATTAGTTATTTCATATAAAGTGCCGATTGTATATTGGCATGAAAAACATGAGCAGAGGAACATTATTTTGAGATGTCCTTGTCATTGTGAGTTGCTGCATGCAAGGTCGAGCAGTAGGAATCGTTCTCTATAGGGTTATATAGCGACTTTTCAAATGTTTAGCTGTAACAGTGTTATATTTTTTATTGTTCAAATTTGATGCTCCGCTAAATCTCTTCATTGTGGATGGTTGGAATTAGTAAATCTCTTTGGCTATTTAGCCATTCAGTTCTCAATTGGTTTCTGCAGGCTGGAAGTGTGGATGTTCTCCATTGTTACTATGCCCATGGGGAGGATAATGAGAACTTTCAGCGGCGGTGCTATTGGATGCTTGATGGGTGAGTGTCTCTGTTAGTTTTGTTGTTGTGGCTTTTGGAACTCTTCACAATGTCACACCACTTCTAATAGTCAATGTGGAAAGTATTTGACAGCCTAGTATGTGGGACACTGTTCTCCTATGGACATTTTGGAGGAAACATGCACCAGGGTACAAAGAGATGTTTTAAATGAATTTCACAGTTTTTAACTCTTCTATAGTTAAGACAGTCATATCCCTTTCTCAGCCTTTTTGTCTAAAGTGCATTTAATTTTCATATGTTCTCCCAACCCCTATAAATGTGGAAAAAACATGATTTTTCTGCATATGGTTGACAAGGACTTGGGACTCTTTTATAGCACTCCTTTGCATGCTTACACCATTTACTTTCTTTTTTTTTATCGTGGTTTTCAGGCAGTTAGAGCATATTGTTTTTGTACACTACAGAGAAGTGAAAGAGGTATACTTTGTTGATCTACACTCTCTCTATCTATCTCAGGATTCTATGGTAATGTGCTTTAAAATTTTAAATCAGTGTTAAAGTTTAATAATAATCATTAGAAACTAAGAATCTACTTGAATCATATCCTTTTGCTCTAGTGATAGAGGCATTCATTGTGCTAATTTATGTGCCTATCTCTCTGTCTCTCAGTATTCTATTATAAATACTTGTTATAATGACCAAAACTTGAAATGTATACTTTCATGTGCTATTAGAATTTTCATACTTGTTCCTTTATTCTTTCTGTGATGAAGGGATACAAGTCTGGTGTATCACGTTTACTAGAAGATTCAGGTACACAGGTTGAAAACCTTCAACCCAGTCCGGTGACTTCCTTTGCACAAGCAGCCTCACCTGCATCTACAGTTCAGACATCTTATGCATCAAGTCCAAACAGAATTGACTGGAATGGAAAAGCATTATCTTCAGAATTTGAGGATGTGGATTCTAGGAATGGTCCAGGAACCTCTTCTCTCGCTCAATCAATTCATGGCTCTATGTCACACAATTCATCTTTACTTTCCCCCAGAGTTGAAGGTAAGGTACATTGCATGAATAATACATTTTATGTATATTTGGTGTAGCTGAATACATTTGATAGCGTGTCAAATGTGTTTCTTAATGTCGCTTTTCACTAAGACCCTCAAAATAATCAATAAAAGAATTTAAAGTCTCTGTATGTGTGTTCACTTTTTCTTTGGTGCTGCTATTAGCAAGATTGAAGTGGTCTTTACAGGTGTTTGAGCTGGCAGAACTGCTGTTTGCTTCACTGTCACAGTTATCACTGCTAATCTGCCACCTGAATAACTCTTGTTACTCAAAATTTCATCCCTTTTCGATGTTTTTTCCCCATTTGCTTGATTGCATTTTGTAACTTACAAGTTTTATGAGTTTCTACATGCATACAAGATGTTTCTATGTCATTGCATATTATTTGATTCTTTTTTCACATATGTTTTTAGACCTTAATCACATGACTTTGTTTGTGCTACTTTTTAGGATTCCATGTGTTACCAAAGAATCCTCCTGGATCATGGCTTGCAGGAGCAAAATTTGATCTTGGCACACAATCATCTCTGTTGCCTGAAATTAGCAGCTCTGAACGAAGTGTATCTAGATTGCCTGGCCAGAAATTTTTTGTTGACCAACCTGGTGGAGCTGAGTTCATTACTAATAAGCTAACAGATGCTACATTAGAGGGTATTGCAGTTCCGGATACTGTGGTTAGTGCAACTGGATTGATCACTGATAGAACAGCAACTCCTCAAAATGTAATCCAGGTTTGCTGTTTGCGTTATGCAATATGCTAGACTGATTAATGGTTCCTGTGATGAAATTCGCAAAGTGACACTTTACGCTTTTGTTGGTGTAACAGGAGCTTGATTTCAATTTGATTTCTCCCCAACTTCATAATCTCTCTGGGACTCAAACAGTAGCTGCTTCTACTGCCCAAGTTGAGAACAAAGCCAATGATGGAGGTGCAAATAATATTGAATCAGGAGAGCTAAAGAAACTTGACAGTTTCGGGAGATGGATGGATAAAGAAATTGGTGGAGATTGTGATGATTCTTTGATGGCTTCGGATTCTGGCAATTATTGGAGTACACTGAGTGCTGAGAATGAAGACAAGGAAGTTTCCAGTTTGTCGCACCATATGCAGTTGGACACTGATTCACTGGGCCCTTCTCTTTCCCAGGACCAGCTATTTAGCATCCGTGATTTCTCACCGGATTGGGCTTATTCTGGTGTTGACACGAAGGTTTGTATACTTGATCTTGATCCCTTCTTTCCCCTGTGGTTTGTGGGGGGTTTTGGTTGCTGATGAGTTAAAACCACTTACAAGCTTCTTATTGCTTTAAAATATTTGTTACCAAGAATCTGAAATATGCTTTGTGCTGATTTTAATCAGGTTCTGATCATTGGTACGTTCTTGGGAAGCAAGAAGTTTTCCAGTGAAACTAAATGGGGTTGTATGTTTGGTGAGATTGAAGTTTCTGCCGAGGTTTTGAATGATTGTGTCATCCGATGTCAAGTTCCTCAACATGCTCCTGGGCGTGTTCCATTTTATATCACCTGTCGTAACAGACTATCATGCAGTGAGGTGAGGGAATTTGAATATCGTGAAAATCCTTTTGGAACTGCTTCTTTGCCTGCCGAAAGTGCTCAACAGGAGGAAATTCTCTTTCAAATGCGTTTATCAAAGTTATTATATTTAGGCCCTGGGATGAAGTCGTCGAATTGCTCCATCGAGGATTGTGAAAGATGCAAAATAAGTACTTTATTTTCCTTGAGAAATGATAGTAAAAGGGATTTGGGAAAAGTCCAAGATAATTGTATGGTCGCTGTAGGTGATGGCATTGGTTTTAGAGATAAGTTGATCCAAAGTTTACTGATGGACAGACTTTGTGAGTGGCTGGCCTGTAAAGTTCATGAAGGAGGTAAAGGATCGGATGTTTTGGATGGAGAAGGTCAAGGAGTCATCCACTTGGCTGCCAGTCTTGGTTATGAATGGGCCATGGACCTCATAGTTGCTGCCGGTGGCAATCCCAATTTTAGAGATGCACGAGGTAGAACTGCGCTTCATTGGGCATCATATTTTGGGAGGTCAGACTGCTATCTGAGTTCTACTGTCTTGCAGTTTAAAACTTTATCTATAGCAACATTATTGTTGTGGTTTTATTTAATTTTTTAATCATTCTTTTGATTTCTCATATTATTTGCTGTTGCTAGCAATGGCTTTTTATTCTGTTGGAAAACTATATTTCTTAACTTCATACGTGCATGATGCATGGATGCATTTATTTACAAGTGTGTGTGTGTGTGTGTG
>Ga0307507_10004937_pt1 | contig 22756 bp, 21 predicted proteins | sample 7_EM_MG_FD_207223 | JGI IMG/M metagenome (GOLD analysis project Ga0307507, IMG submission 207223) | Populus trichocarpa ectomycorrhiza microbial communities from riparian zone in the Pacific Northwest, United States - 7_EM | ecosystem: Host-associated > Plants > Roots > Unclassified | place...
ATGCAGGATCGTCCTGGGTGCTTGTATGAAGCTAATGTTGGTGAAACAGACGATAGTATAATAGTGCGGAATGAGGTGTAAGGATGTTCCGTTCCAGGTCCAGAACTGAGAGCAATGCATGTGGTGAGCAGCCAATAATCGTTTCCGTCTAACACAGACCACTAAATGATAGAGCTTTGAGTAAAGCCGGTTTTTGTAAGCATTAATATCACACTCTGGAAAAACACTGCACGGTATTCATAATCTAGGGGATCCTATGGAGATGAAGTGTATTAGTGAACGCTAATGGCGAATGCTGAAGAGTAACTTTAGCATACTAAAGGTGAATTGACAGTACTCCCTAGAGTAGTGGAAATTTGGAGTTAATCGAATGCTCCCTAGTGGATGGTATTATAGCTTAAGAAGTAAAAGACGCTCCAAGCGCTTTCGAGGGCGCGCGGTTCACTGCCGGTAGGCATGATAGTACTCGAGTATAATAGCTTGCAGCAGGATTATGCGAGGTACGATATCATAACAATTAAATTTTTTTAAAAAAAGCTTAAAAAAAGAAAGAAAGAAAGCGAAAAAAGAAAGAGGATACTAGCAATGTGAGAACTAAACCCGGTTACCAATGCTTGTGCGGGCTTCTAAGGTATTTTATGAAGACTATTATATGATACCCGCCTATCATAATCCAAGACCATACGAAATACAAAACTACTAGTAAGTGAAGTCCCCCCCTTGTATATTATATCCAAAAGCACCCGGTAGGGGAGAAAGTTGCCGAAACTTGGAAGGAAATATCCTACACAAGAACTAATGGCGGTTTACACATGAATGGAGAGCACGCCGGGAGCATACAGCTATGGTGCCGGCACCTTAGAACCAACCCTCAGTCTCACGCCGAAACAAGGACACTAGTCTTAATGCCGTAGTATACCACAAATATGGCCAAACACCACTCTTGTGGGCTGCCCAGTGTGGGCATGATGGAGTCGTGGGGATATTACTGGAACGGAACGACGTCAATCCAAACACAGCTGACACCCTGCTCGGCCGAACCCCTCTCTTGTGGGCTGTACGGAATAAGTATGAGGGGGTCGTGAGGACACTGCTAGACCGGAACAACGTCAATCCCAACATAGCTGACGAATATGGCCGAACACCAATCTCGTGGGCTGCCGAGTATGGGCATGAGGAGATTGTGAGGATATTGCTGGAACGGAACGACATCGATCCCAGCACAGCCAACAAATATTACCGAACACCGCTCTCGTGGGCTCCACGGAATGTGCATGAGAGTATTGCAAATTTGCTGCGGGGGCGGGCGGATTTCGTTCCCAGATACACAACAATTTCGTAACAAACAGAGTTCTCCGCCGAGCCGTCTGAGTTATCTGAGCCCGCCTTCAAAAGGATCCGCAGGTCTTGATATCCAACAATAAAACCTGACTCTTCTACCTACTACACATACCTCTTGGCAATAAAATCAACTTAGTCACAATATCCTAAGCCCGTTACTGATAGTTCCTTACACGCGGACCAACAAGTCACCACCAAACATTCGGACTACCCACCTGGAATTCCCCTTTATCCTATCGCCCCCCCCCTAACCGCCTTGCCTCCTGCCGCATTTCTTCTTGTCCTATTTTTAGGATTTGTTTGGCAATTTTGTATATACCCGTGGCCCATTAGTGCTTTTCCGTACTCGCCTCTCTCTATATACCGTCCTTTAGTTTGCCATGCCAATAGCAAGAATGCTTCCTATATTGTCACTAGCCAATGGGGGGGGGGAAGTACTCTGGAGCCTGGGGATTACTTTAAATATCACCGGGCATATATCGAGACACTTTGAGTGAGAGGCCGGCCTAGCTAGTAGACTCGAGAAGGATAGATGAAGGAGGGTGTAAAGTTTTAATTTGTGAAATACACTTTTTACAAGTAGATTACATAACCATTGTAGAAAATCCACCGACAATACGGACGTTTTCGTCTTGTTTTTTAAAGACTACTAAATGATAGCGCTTTGAACAAGCCGGTTTTTGAAAGCATCAATATCCCACTCTGGAAAAACACTGCACGGTACAGTGTCATAATCTAGAGGATCCTAAAGTCTATCAGTGAACGCTAATGGCGAATGCTGAGGAGTGGCATACCAAAGGTGAATTGACAGTATGATACTCCCTAGAGCAGTGGAAATTTGGAGTTAATCGAATGCTCCCTGGTTGATGGCATTATAACTTAAGAGGTAAGGGGCGCGCGGTTCATTGCCGGCAGGCATGATAGTGCTCGAGTAGCTTGGAGCAGGATTATGCGAGGTACGACATCATAACAATTTTTAAAAAACACAAAAAAAAAGAAAGAAAGCGAAAAAAGAAAGAGGATCCTAGTAATGTGAGAAACTAAACCCGGTTACCAATGCTTGCGCGGGCTTCCAAGGTATTATATTTTATGGTGCTATGATACCTGCCTATCGTAATCCAAGACCATACGAAATATCAAACTACCGGTAAGTGAAGTCCCCCCTTGTATCTAAAAGCACCCGGCGGGAGAGAGAGTTGCCAAAACTTAGAAGGCAATATCCTACACAAAGAACCAATCGCGGTTTACACATGGATGGAGAGCACGCCGGGAACACACAACTACTGACTTGGTTCCCAGTGCAGAGCATAATAAGACGGCAGGAGACAAAGTGGAGCATATAGGTGAATACCGAGCCTGTTTGGTTGCCTATAGGGCATGCGGTTATGTGGTTATGCGGATATGCAGTTGCGTTGATACGCCGCCATGCGGCTATACGGCTAGGAGATATACGGTTATGGTTTTGTGGTATGCGACGACTAGGCACTTAGCAGTGGATTATTGTTTTCACATCCTATGCCGCTAAGCATATTATATTAGTTTTAGGCTTCGTTGATACCCATCGCCATCGAGCATTGGGTATCGGGCATCTGGTTTTATGACGTTTCCTTTATGCCCTATGCCGTTAGGCATACGGGAGTCGGTACACTGGCAGGGCACAGGCTTTAGGGAGGACCATGAGCTACTAAGATTGTTCTAGATTTCCTGAGTTTGCTAGGGATCAGGGTTCGCCAGCTTAGCGTGTTTATTTAGAGTTTGTTGAGATTCGCGAGTTTTCGGTGGCAGACGGAGAGGTACTGTGTATCTCCTGGCATGTCTTTAGCGAGCAGGCGGAAGGAGCAGCCGACTAGTTTTCCATCCTTCTTCCATGTTCCGCTGCGTTTAAAGCCTATGGCGATTGCACATTTGTTCTTTCATTCCTTTGTGCCCTCTTTAGGCTCCAACAATTGTGTGATTACCGAAGAATCAAGAGTGCAAAAATATCACTCTAATGAGGTTAGAGGGGGATTTTAGATTTTGAAACTCGATTGTAGGAAAATCTTCTTCTAACTGTATCGCATTTATTAGCATCTCTTTGGCTATCGGGCTGGCCACCTTGTTGTGTCCTGTTTATCTTGTAATTAGACAAGATTGCTTGACTTCAGTAGTTTATCGGTGTTCGTCACTTGTGCATCTGTATAGTGGGAGGCAAATAAATAAAAATTGGTGTCTAGTAGCGAAGGGTTGCGGTGGCTTATCTATCCGGTCCAGAACAGAAGTGGGGACATTATCATTTCCGCTGAAGTACTGCTCAGCTTTTCGAACTGTTGGAGCAAGAACGTTGTCGAGACCAGCGTGAGTTTGAATCGGGAATGACAAAAACTAGCTTTAACATCGGCTCACAGTCAACTACAAGCCAAGCTGTATGGGCTCAATCTGCCCGCGGTTCGGGAAAGTAAAAAGAGGCGGGATGCCAACTTTATTAGAATGCTTGTGTACATAGTTATGTTCAAATAATACGGAAAATATGCTACAGTACAATACAAGTCTTATAAACAATGGATACTATACTCAACGGTACCGCAAATTATGAGCGCCGACTGATCCTCAAGCAAAATCCACTAACAGGTATCTACCGAGAGAACAATCGATATAATATTGTCATATAATACCGTCGAATTCCATAAATAAGGCGCGCGCCTTATTCAATAACGTTACTTGTGTAATGAGGAAGGGGAGCCAAAGTTTAGGGTTGCTGATTGAACCAATGATCGTTACCCCGTTGCTAAGTGTGCCTCACCTTGGAATACATTGGTAATGATTGGAACAACGCACACTTGTGCAACGCCAGAGCCCTGTGAGCTCCCCCCTCTCTTCATCCCTAAGAGGTTTCCTAGAACTCCGAGAGAAGCCAGATTCCCCTTTCACACGATCCCTCTCCTCTCCCTCACAAAAGAAGAAATTCAAATAATACACTGTAGCATAGATGTCGTCAGAGCACTAGAAGGTCACCGGTAATGTCAAATCGTTCAATGTATTAACGAACTGCAACAATATCGTCAAATTCAATACAGAAATAGACCCCGAGGGGCGTCAGATCCTGCAGTGGCTATCGCCACTTAAACCACAGCAAAGACACCAAGGTGTGCGAGTCGACCGACTCGATGGCATAGGAAACTGGGTACTAGAAACAACCGAGTTCAGAAAATGGAGTGGTGCGGAAGATGGTTGCGTTGAGCCAGTGTTGCTCTGTGACGGAAATCCGGGAGTGGGGAAAACTTATTTGAGGTAGGAAGACTTCTTGTCTAGGCGGGGGAAGTGCAGGTGCCACTAACTATCAGCAAATAATAGGCTCCCTCGTGATTGATAGCCTCTGCGATGAGGCCAGGGGAAAAGGTACTGCTGTGGTAGGGCTCTACTGCTACTTCCTTGCCCAGCAGGAACAGTCCACCACGAGTATGTTGGGCGCTATCCTCAAGCAGCTTATCAGTAGAGGAAGAATCCCGGAGCACATCAAGGAAGCTTTTCACGAGGCCAAAAAAGAGTTTGGCGGCCGAGACACTAATATGCAGGGTGTGAATGAAGACTGCGGGTTTGTTGTGGGAATTGTAGTCAACGGTGGGGGACGACAGGGGACGGCGGGGGATTGTGGGGGACTGCGGGGCACTAGGGGGACTGCGGGGGACGGCAGGGGACGAGCTGTGACGGCGAGCAATCATACCAAGAGTCCAATCAGCAATGGAGTCTTCATAGAGTATCGAATACCGATAATAAAAAGTCTGTAATATCGCCAATTGTTTAAAATAGAAGATAGTATCTGATACAAATTGCAAGATTGGCTTGATACAGCAATTTTCCACCAAGTTTGACTTCACCTATGTTTCATATCTTGATTCCACGATTTCTACAATCTCTGTCTGGTATGTCAATTCCACTTGAGGATTCCGCATCAGAAGAAACAATTTGGAATTTTGGTGCTAGCACAGTTCCAGGTATACTCAACACTCCCGATGTTGGAAATTGACGTTGCTATGGTGTTATCATACTCACTGTCGGAGGTCGTGCTGAAGAGGTTGGATGAAGTGTAAAGTAATAGGACTTGAACAATAAGATAAGGAAAGAGATAGATTCTATCCTGCTTGATCGCCTATAGACGCACCTAAGACTGCAGTACTTATAGCCATCCGCAGTATCATCATACATCAACATGACTCTAGTTACATCCTAATTCCCCATGCCCCAAGTAGCCTGGCCTCTGGCCGAACACATCTGTACCACGCATCACACTGAAGTAATACTTCCAACACTCACTATTGCCACGGGCATGAGTGATGTCTCATGACCGCTTGCGTTACCTCTTTCTCACCTCTTACCTCCACATCCCACTCCCTTTTCCTTTCATTCACTTCTCATTTCTTTCCCTAATCTTCAACTCTGTTTAGCTAGCAATACAACTTCAAGTTGTTCAGCTACTTGAGAACCGTTCACCACCTGAACTCGTGATATCGTTTGCTCGCTGGCCTACTTCAAATACCTTCCAACACCCGCCCTCAGCCTAATTGAGGGTCTAGAGGGATCCCTTGATTATAACAGGAGTCCGACTACGAGTATTCTGAGTTGTGAGCCAGGTGGCCTCGGACTCCGAGTAGGGTAAGCGGCTCAAACTCAGGTGAGGGAGGAAGTGGAAATTGGGCTTGCTATTCTGCGTAGCCTTAATTCTTGGCATTTTGTTTCAAAACAAATCGTGGGGCAAGAATCAAAGGGCCAAGCTGAGACATTACAGGGGTTAATATAAAAGGGTCTAGGATGTCCCAAAGGTATAGCACATAGATTTTGAATATTGCATTAGTAGGTGTTACAATCCTCTCCTCACTGAGTAATACTTGCAGCAGGTAACTGAGAGTTGGCTACAAGCACTTTCTTTTGCCTGATATCTACTGCAATAGCTAAGTCCTCTTGACTCCTATCTAGCAGGGTTGATCGCTAGGCTCATCCAAGGCAGTCGTATCTTAATTTCCGAAAATGTGATAGATAAAAGATCTTTAAATTGAAAGTATAGGGTATGAAAGAACTTAGATGGTTGTGTGAAGAACCCAAATGCCATGTCTTTTGTTTTTTTTTGTTTTTTTATTTAATGATTTATATTATGTAATTCGTTGTTTTGTCAACTAGGTACAAAGACTACGTGCAGCGGGAGCTCGGGTAAAGAAAAACCTCTGTGTACCAACCAGCGCCAGGGAAAAAGCAATCAACCTAAGTCCGTCTGGTAGGAGACCAACCGCACCCCATCCACATCAAATAAGAAATCCCCCTCCGACTAGGTGGTGAAAAGGAAAAATACAAAAAAACAGATGGCGAGGAATCAACAGGAAAATCCTTGCCGTGGACCCCACCAAATGAAATAAGTATGATATCACAAATGAAACCCAAAGTAACAACATTGAAGGAAGAAACAATGGGGGTGCGGGGGGCCACAAAAAATGACGCGACCATGCAAAAACATTAGGCAAGAACCCAAGGCACGGATTTCACGGATATGCATATAGGACTAGTTAATGAACTTGATAAGTTACCTGTTACATATGGGGTATGCGTTTAGGGTTTTGTATATACATAGTTGTAGGATGAGGGTTTGGCTTAGGGTAAGAGAACTCATCCTAGGGTAAGGGAGGCTTGTACCCAAGTTAGTTAGTATGTGTGTGTGTGTGGAGGGACTGAACAGTATAAGAAGGGCATTACGCCCCTCAGACTTGGTCTTCACGTAGGGGATTCTGTATCTACTGTACCTATTGAACACACCTTAGTGCTTCTCCTATTATATTTCTCTTATCCCTGTGAGCCCTGCGGTGAGAACTCACCCCCTTATTCTCTAATCCTCACCCAGTGAGAACGGACATCCACCAACGAGATAGTGCAATACAACGACAGAGCGTAACCGAGGGCTGTCATTGTGGAGAAGCTGCGGGGAAGGCAAATGGGTAGTAGGTTGGCAGCCAGGTGAGTGGATGATAGCTGTAACGGAGTAACGGGACGGAACCACTGGGGGGGAAGCAGAGGGGTAGACCCAATAAGAGTAAAAACTATCGGTAACCGTGTGCGTGTGCGACCTGGTAGGCTCTAATGATAAAGAAGAGAATGAAGAAATAGACCATAGCCTGTTGAAAGTTTTCTTCTACTGCGAACTGTAGTCCCAGCCATCTGTAATATCGGGGAGACGGTGTTACTAACCATGCAAGTGTTAAGTGAGGTAGTGAAGATACAAGTGGAGAGGGAAGGAGAGTTAACCGTGAGACCCCTAGAAACAAGGACACCAAAGTCCAAGATCATGATAAGGGAGAGTGGAGGAGGGGGGTGCAGCTCACTAGGGGTGCTATAACAGGTACAGGTTACTGGTTGGTTTCGAGTATCGTTTGATACTCAGTATGTTTTATGATTGAGTTTGATACTAAAGATGTTTTATTTTTGGTTTCGAGTATTGTCTGATACTCAGTATGCTTTATGTTTGGTTTCAAATATCGTTTGATACTGAGTATGTTTTATGTTTGGTTTCAAGTATCGTTTGATACTCAGGGTGTTTTATGTTTGGTTTCAAGTATCGTTTGATACTTGATATGCTTTATGTAACGTTTCAAGGCTACCATTTTGGGAGTCCTTATAGTTATTGTTTACAAGGCTCCGGTTAGCCTGACCAGTGTATTCAGGACCTGCCATTCTCCGGACTTAGAGACAACAGACTTCGACAGACAGAGTTTTCAATATACTTGGTTGAACAGTTACTACTTCAGTTCGCTTCGAGAAATCCAGTAAGACCCAAACATACTCAGCTTTTAGGAAGTACTTGGTAGTTGCGATATAGTGAGAGGTTTGTTACAACAACTTAGTCTAAGCCTCGGGTAGTTAGTCTCGTTATATACCGCGCTTTGATATAGAGATATCATGGTTACTCTACCGATTCCCGCCACCACCCAGGAGGCGGTTACAGATGCGAGTGTGGGGGGTGTTGACTACAAATTCTCTTGATGTTGAGATTTCAGTTGCCCAAGGTGTCGTGGAGATGGTTTGTGACCCAAATGATATTCCTCTTTTTTTTTTTTTTTCTCTTTTTTTTTCTTTTTTTATCATGTGTTCATTGTTTTGAGGTAAAAGAAGCTTTGTGCAGCCCTAGCTATGGAAAGAACAAAACATATAAATTAAAACAAACAACAAAAGAGACGATTAAAACTATTCGCGTCCTCCACTGTCCGAAAAACTGTGGCCAAAACCATTCGCCGATTCTGTTTAAAAAGATTACACTAAATGGAAAAATTAACACGGAAAGCAACTTACTGTGCCTGTTGCAGGGTTTTTTTTTCACACATGGGGCGGGGGAAATGAAAAATTCCCTTGTTTTCTCATGAAGGGGAGTACGTGTCGCTGCCTGGTGGTGACAGTCCAGCATTGCGTGGTCAAAACTCTAATTGTCTTGGAGGCAGTGGGGACAGGTGGTTGGATCATATTGGTTGAACCATAAGCGGTGGGTGGCGAGGTAGCACTTCCCGGCCTGTATCTGGTGGATCCTGCCTAGGACAAATTTTTTGAGTCCCCTGAAAGGGTGCTGCGAAAAGTCTGTGCATCAGCAAAGATATTACCTTGCATCCTGGTGCGTCCTATTCGCCCTGTGCACCGGACGCTCCACGCGCTTATAATGTAAACTCCAGTTCCTGATGCGAAAGCCCTGCCTCGCTTGGTCTGGACAAGGCCCCTTTGTGTCGGGAGGTACAGGACGCGGCCTGGCGCAGTTCTCCCTAGCGACCCTGCCCCTAGTGCATACCCTGGTCCTCCCCTAGCCCTGAATGCCCCTGTCCGCAGGCTCCTCTTCGCAGGCGCCTTGTGGCCTGAACTTATCTATTCCCAACCCTCTCCCACACACCCCTGTCCTCCACCATTCTTCCCATGATACCCAGTTCGGCCCTGATTTCGTCCGCCGGATCTGGGAGATTACGCCAAGGGTTTGGAGGGTGCCGGGGGATGAACAGAGCTCGTGGGGGGGTTCAGACCAAAAACCAGAAGCGGGGAGAACGTTCCCAGTCCCTCTCCTGGTTCTTTTTCATCCGAACCTCCACACAAGGTCTGTTCTTCACCCCCCACCCCCTGAACCCTGTGCGTATTCTCTCGAATCTGGCCGACTTTATCCCCTCTCAACCTTTCGCTCCCCTCCTGCCCCAATCCATCTCGTTCGGTGGATGCTCTACAGGCCAGTCCGGCCTCTCACAGTCTGCCCGCCACATTCCCCTGCCTCCTGAACCTACAATTGCCAGCTGCTCAGCTTATCCGCAGCCGCCCAATGCCCTCCCATGCCTTTCGTGCCTACAATTGCCCGCCTGACCCCCACCTACATCAGGAAAATGTCGGAGGGTGGTCCAAGGTGGTCCTGAACGCTCCTGGTCCACCAAGGGGGGTTGTGCTACCACTGGTCAACCAGGTCCACTCCGATCCATTCTGATCCACACTTTTTGAAATTTTACTGAAAATGTAGACCAGGGTGGATCAGGGTGGACCAGGAGGAACAGGGGGACCATAACCCCCCTTGGTGGACCAGGACTGGTTTTTACATTTTGCTGATGTACTGGTCTACACACTTTGAGGTTTTGTCACTTCCGGACTCTATTGGCATATATAATTTATTTCCCTTATGACACTCTCATAATATACATATACCATCATATAATACTGATAGGTGCATTCCCCTCCTCTAGGTCAGTTTCTGCAAACTGTGATGGTACGTCCGCCGGTTCTCACAATAGAACTACGTTAGCTAATACCCTCAGATTCGCCCTTTGATCCCATTGCGGTCCACGCCGACTATCTCCTCTCCCTGCGTCTCCGAGGCTGCCAGCAGCTCTTGATCCATCCACCTCCGCATCGATTCCAAAATCCCGCCTCAATGGGTCCTCATCATTGAAACATCGCTCTGTTTTCTAAACATGCTTTCCCTGCTCCTTCTCGATTCTAGCCTTTAATGTTGTCCTGATCCGCTCGATTATCAGTCCGCGCCCGACCTCTCCCGTACCGTTTTATGTTTGTATTTGGTGTTTTAATAGGCCTATCATCTCCTTAGGTGGCTTATCAACCCTTTAAGTACTTGTGGTTTTCAAGAGTATCCGGAGGCCTGGGGCCCTGAGCACCAAGGGATCCGGAAACCTCTGAAAACCGCAAGTCAGTGTCATTTGTCTTACCTTTGGAACTGGCACTGGTCAAAGGTACATTATCGATAAAGTTTCCAGTCCGCCAGCATCGCAGTGCATGGCACAATATGGCTGCTGTCAGATAGTTAAACGGGCTATCGATCTTGCCTAGTAACCCCTCATTCATTATGCATTTGTGTAACAGAATCTACTATTATCGCTGTTATTCCTTAGCATGAAGTTGGATATTGCCTATTAGGATTTCCCAGTAACGCATTATTCGTTACCTTGTACCTTCACTATTGTTATAGTTTCCTATTAGGTAAAACTTTCCTTAGTGCGCTTATTACTACCTTTCGTTCCTTGTACCCAATTGGGAAACCCTATGCTTCCTACTATGTATTACTGGTTTAGTACATTAGTAGCGATCCCTTACTTGTTTGATTTCATTACTTGTTTTGTTAGTTATATTCTGTCGCATATACACCTTTGTTTTAGGACTTAGTTGTTTTCGCTTCTACCTTATCGTAGCTTAGCATTTTCGTTTGGACAGGACATTGGTTATGATTTATTTGTATTTAAAGGGTTCGAGATCCCTTAAGGATTCGGACTCTTAAGCCTCACAGGAACCCTCACTTTAAATATACTAAGTTGAACGGTCACTTTACTAGTTCTTAACCTTTGTTTTATCTCTTGTAGAGATTTCTATCGACGCTTCTCCTCCTTGTCCTTTCAGTATCGCTGGATCTCCCTCTGGGAATCTCGCGATACCCCGGAACAGGTTACAATGTTTGACCAGGACTTAAGTACAACCTTTGATCTTCGGCAGAGGACTGATCACCCTTCGCCTTCGTTGACCCTGCAAGTACCGCTACCCTTCCTTCCTCCTAGAAAGGCCTAGAGCAGACTCCTGGCGAGACCTGCTCACCACGGATTGCAACCATTTCGCTTCCAAGAGACAAACAAGGACGCTTCGCCAAAGCTCCGGCAGCGCCATCAGGATCATCATCCAAGCCCAACCCTATCGCTCCAGCAAAGAAGGCAGCACCCCCACCAGCAGCAGCGCCACCTCCAGCCCAAAACCAAGATGAGTACTCCTCAGAATACGAATCAAGTAGCGAAGGCGAGAACCCAGGACAGAATCTACAAAATCCTCAAGACTTAGAAGAAAGCGAAACCCGAGAACACCAAGACATTGAAGAAACACCTGACCAAGAACCACTGCACCAGGAAGGAGCACCCAAGCCAGACCCAGACCAAGATTCAGACTCAGGCAGCCCTGATCAACCAGGACCGGCCCCACCAGCATCCCCAAATCCACCGCCTTCTAGAAACCCAAGTCCAGACCCGGCGCCACTGCCGCCTCCTGATCCCTCTCCACCACCAAGCCCACAGCAAGCCGCTATGTCAGTCCCACCAGATGGCACTAGCCGCCCCAAATGGCCAGCACCATTCTTCTATACTGGAGAAGGAAAAGACCGGGACCCATTAAGAATAAACTCATAGTTAAACACAGTCCACCGGTACATATCCAGCTTTGGAATCCAAGATACAGTCCCTGAAGCTTTGCAGTACTATGGATCATACTGCAGAGAAAAGGCCCTCGAAAAATTGACTCAATATGACAATAGCCAAGGAGGCAAAACCGTTAACGGACTCAAACGCAAATTCGAAGGATATTTCCTACCTTCTACATCCACTGATACAATCTATGAACAATGGCTTGCAGTCAAACAAACTACCAATGGGAAGACAGCGCAGATAACAGCCACAGTTATCACCCTTGAAACGCCCAGAGCCAGCTTACCCCCAGGAACGATCTCAGACTACTCAGCAAAACAAAGACTTCTAGACGTCATGGATATCAAACTCAAGCGAGATGTCAAACCCCATATTACCTCACACACATCCTTCGATGAGTTAGTCGAGATCGCTGAGAAAAGAGATGCTATAGCCCACTCCACAGGACTCTATGGTACCAGGAATCAACACACCAATGCAATATCGAATGCAGTCACCCAGCCCAGACCCAAAGACACCAGAAACAACACACAAGAACACCACCAACGGTCCTCCAACAATACCTCCCAGTACAATAAACTACCCCCTATGAAAAAGAAAGACGCAAGAGTGAAGGTGCCTGTTACTATTGTGGAAAGATGGGACACTTCTCCAGCGATTGTTACCAAAAGCCAAGAACCCAAAATCATCATCAAGGGTACAACCAGCGAGGAAATAGAAGAAGAGGAGGAACGGAGAGAAGAGGAAAACCTCGCCGTTCCTACCATACCCAGGAAGAAACCAACCATACCATCGAAGTTACCAATACATCCAACCATGTAAGACCATCTGGAAACGAGAACAAAGCCCTCGAAGGCTACATTACAGTCAATGGACACAAGGCAAAAGCCCTGTTCGACACAGGAACTATGGGAGATAACCTCATTTCAGGAAAATTTGTATCTACCTCCCAAATCCCTACCAAAGACCTCGATACCCCTATTAGTCTAAAGATGGCTGTCAAAGGATATCGCTCCACCATAAACTGCAAATCACAACCAGTCATCCAAGTAGGTGATCAAACCGGTGATATTACCGATGCTCTAGTATGTTTTTTAGACAACTATGCACTATTCCTAGGAATGCCATACCTTACCACCCATAACGCTATAATCGATTGTGGGAACTCCATTATTTCATTCCCTAAAAAAGGAATTACCCTCACTTGCAGGAAAGGAAACAACGCTAGGTTCCCCGCTATGACAACCTCAGATACCCCTGACTTCATCTCCGAGTGTCCAGATGTTTTTCCAGCCAAGAAACTCACTGAACTACCACCCTTGCGCCAGATTAACCACCACCTTAATCTCATCAAAGGGAAAACGGCACCAAGTCCGAAAATGTTCACAGTTGCTGACAAAATCCTTCCTGCATACAGACAAATTATAGAGGACTGGAAAGCGAAAAATATCATCTACCCTTGCGAAACCAATAACCCTGTCAACATGTTTCCTAAGCTCAAACCCAATGGCGAAATTAGACTCCTAGCAGACCTAGTACCCAGAAACGATATCGCAATCAAGAACGATAGCACTATTCCCAATCAGTCCATGATTCTCAGCACTGTGGCCACAGCCAAATACCGATCCACTATCAATCTATCGAACTGGTATTTCCAAATTCGAGTAGCCCCTGAAGATGAAACCCTCCAGACCATTAAAACGCCCTACGGAACCTTTGCATGCAAGATAATACTACAAGGGGATACCAATGCGCCCTCGACAGCTATGCGAGTTATGGAATATGTTCTTGATGGACTCATGGGGAAAAGAGTTTTGGCATATCTAGACGATATTACAATCTTCGCAGACTCTTTTGAGAACCATGTTCGCGATATACCCCAGGTCTGTCAGAGATTCCAAGACCATCACATTAGAGCCTTCCCATCCAAATGCAATTTGTTCGCCGATAGATTACCTCTGTTGGGACATGTCATAGACGACCAAGGAATCCATACAGACCCTGAGAAAATACGTGGAATCCAAGACTGGCATACCCCTAAATCAAAAAATGAATTACAAACTTTTTGTCACAAGCGGTGACTAAGCAAGGCAGACTCTCACATGACTAATAGTCATTAGTCATCGGTTTGTTATCTTTTACGCTATGAGATCAGTTGACTCATAGGATTATACATGACGAGGCAATTGCGTGTAATTGGTTTATTGTTATTGGTTGATATTTGACATGACGCATGATTGTGGTCATGTGGTTTATGTATTTCGCACATGACTCATAGCTATGAGTCATGGGTTTCATGCATGTGACCCCGTCAGGGCAGATGCTTGGTTATATGGGTTTTGATTGGTTGCGAGGTATGACGCAGCTGACGCAGAAGGGTCAGCTGATGGATTTCACACTATGATTCACTATGGGTCATGAGTCGCATGACGCGAGGGAATGAGTCACGCAAGGTTAGGGTTGAGGGAAGAACCCCTATATAAGGGCACCCTCGGGGACATGGGATTTAGGCACGAACCATCTCCCTTACACACCCGGCGATTGAAATCTCAACACCATGAGAATTCATTGTCAACACCCACCACCCTCGCACTCTCAGTGAGCTGCACCAAGCACTCTCGGTGAACTGCACCCTCCTCCTCCCGCCTTACTTCCCTTATCATGTTCTTGGGCCCTGGCGTCCTTGTTTCTAGGGGTCGTTTGGCTCTATCACCCCTTCTCTTCGCTCGGGCTTCGCTGCCTCGCTTGGCGTTCGCACGGTCGGCAAGACCCTCTTGCCCATGTTACGCACGGCTGGGACTACAGTTCGCAGTAGGAGAAAACTCTTCAACAGGCAACGGTCGATTTCTCCGTTCTCTTCACTTCCGTTAGAGGCTGCCTACTCAGACACGCACATGGTTACCGATAGTTTCCACGGTTATTGGGTCTACCCCTCCTCTCCCCCTTCAGGTTTCGTCCCGTTGCTCGGTTATAGCTACAGTCCACTCCCTCAGCTGGCACCCTACTGCCATCCCCGCCCCAGCAATTGCCACGGTCGCGCCCGTCGGTTACGCTCAGTCGTCGTATTGCACTGCCTTGCTGCCGGATGTCAACGCCTTGGGTTCTTGAGTAATGGTTGCAAAGTCAAAACCGTTTTCAGTGGCCCCCGCACCCCCCTTTGTTCTTCTTTCATTGTCGGTTACCTAGGGTTTCACAAGTGGTTCATCAATTATTTCTTTTGTCAGGTGTTTACGGCAAGGGTTTTCCTGTTGATTCCTCCCTGTGTATTTATTTGATGTTTCTTATTCCGCTCCTTTAGTCAGAGTTTGATTTCTTATTTTGCGCGGCCGGTGTGCGGTTGGTCTCGTACCAGAGAGACCTGGGTTGATGGCTTTTTTCCTGGCGCCGGTTGGAGAAAAAAAATACGGGATGGGGTTCTTTCTTTACCATAGCTAGCGCTGCACGTAGTCTTTGTTCCCGTAGGTTGTTAATACAAAGCACATGATAAAAAAAAATGATTAAAAAAAGGAAAAAAAAAAGGAGATGGGATTTAGGTGGCCACCCGGCACCCTCTACTCCCGACGCCCCTCCAACCAAGACCTATAATCTTTCCCCCCCCAGACCCCTCCAGCAAAGCAGAGAGGTTCCCGCCCCCCGCCGCCCGTGACTCCTTCAAAACCCTCGGGCTTGTTCCGGAGATGATTACGAAACCCCACTCCACCTCCCGTCATGGACTGGCTCCGCCGACCAACCTCACCCTCGTTCAACATAACAGCCTGAGTTGCTGGGATGTGTTTCTTTACTTGTTTTCCTCCCTAGCGGAAGGTCCTCCCACCCATATCGTCCTCTTACAGGACCCCCCCTCCTCCAAGGGTTTCCTTCCTAGCTTTTCTCGTTTTAAATTCTTTGCTCCCCACGTTGCCAAGCCCAGGGTGGCCTGCTACGCATCCCTGAGGTTTTTACAAAAATTTGCAGTACTTCCTTTTTTTCCCCAAGAGACAGACGACTTTATGGTGTTAGACGTTTTTACGCCAAAGGGTTGTTTCAGCACGAACTTCCCCCGTTTTAGGATCGGCAATTCATACGCCATACCACTTTCCCCTCACCCCCACGCAGTTTCCCCCAAGTCCTCCCTTCAAGTCCTCGACTACCCCTACCTGGTCACAGGCGACTTCAACATCCACAATGCAGCATCCGACCCTTCCAGGCTCCTCTCCGCGAAAGAACAGAACGAGTCCCCCCCCTACTTTGATCGAGCCACAGATTTGGGCTTTACTCTCCACAACACCCCAGGCGTCTACACCCGGTTCCCATTCACAGGACCCCACAGGCCTAGCGCCATCGACTTGGCCTTCGCCAACCCACACATGTTCCCTGCCTTTCGCTACTGGGATGCGTCTTCCCTCCCCTCTACAGGGTCCGACCACGCCCCCATTATTATTTCTTTACGCCCCCCCGCCCCCCACAACGACAAACCCAGGCCCCACTGGCAAGATGCCGACTGGCCAGCCCTTACAGACATACTCAAAAACTGGCAAATCCCTCCCCCCCCCAACACCCCCTCCCCCAGCCAACTCGACCACTGGTTTTCCTCAGCCCTCTCCGATCCCACGACTACAATCGAGGACAGCACGCCACACTCACGCCCCTCTCCAAGGTCCCGAGCTTGGTGGACCCCACTGCTCACCGCTCTCCGAAAGGAGTTCACAAAAGCTACCCGTAGAGCCAAAAAGCTCCAGACCCCCGCCTCCTACACCACGGCAAGGCAGTCCAAACTCCGCTACTTCAAAGCCATCAAAACAGCCAAGGCCTCCTATTGGGCCGATTTCCTCGCAAAAAGCCTCTCCGAACAACATCTAGGCGGCCAAACAATTGGTCGCGCCAAGAAAGACCCCCAGATTTCCCACTCTACCAGGTACCTCAGACCCAGTAACAGTCAACGACGCACTCTTGAACCACTTCTTCCCCCCCAGAGAACCTCTGCCTAGCAGGGGACGCTTGATGAAAAAGCCTTCCGCCACCCCCCTCACCAAGGACGTAATCAGACTCCCCCTTTTCAAAAGCTCTATGAGCTCGGCGCCAGGCCCCAACGGAATCCACTACTCCGTATGGAAAAAGATAAACTACATCAACCCTGCGATTATCCTCGACCTCGTCTCCCCCCTGGTAGCATTTGGATACAACCCCCTGTCACTAAAAACCGTCAACGGTGTTGTTCTAGATAAGCCCGGTAAGGCCTCCTACGACACGCCCGCTTCCTTCCGTATCATTTTCCTCCTTAAAACTATCACTAAGATCCTTGAACGGGTGATGACGGTCAGGCTGTCTGCCATCGCCAAGTGCAAGGGCCTCCTCGACCCAAACCAGTGCGGCTCCCTCCTGGGGCTTAGCACCGCCGACGCCTGCCGCGCCCTCATACAGGAGATAAAAACCCTCCATAGACCCAGGCTGAAAGTCTGCTCCATGTTCCTAGACGTCAAAGCTGGCTTCGACAATGTCAATGCCCCCACCCTGAGGGCCAGACTCCTGGCCTCCCACGTACCCTCCTACATGGTCAACTGGGTTTCCTCCTTCCTCTCGGAAAGAACCTACACTCTGGTGTTCCAAGGCTCCCCCAACCTTTCCTCTCCGGTTTCCGTCGGTACCCCCCAGGGGTCGCCCATCTCACCCCTTCTTTTTCTTCTATATGTCGCTCCCCTCCACATGTTGGTACCTAGGGGCCTTATGGTCTCCTACGTCGATGACTTTTCGATCACGGTGGCCTCCTCCTCCTACAGGGACAACATACATCGCCTACAAGGACTCTTCTCCACCTTATCCGCAAGAGGCCGGGACCTAGGTGTGTCCTTCTCGGTCCCCAAGACAGAACTGATTCACTTGCGAACCCCTAGCCAGAGGAGACCCCCCTCAACAGCCTCCATCGAACTAGAAGGCCACCTCTTCCACCCCGCCAGGCTCTTTAGGTCGCTAGGTTACTGGTTCACGCCCGCCCTCTCCCCCACCCACCACTTCAGACATAGGCTGTCCCTAGCCCAGGCTATTTTCTCCTTTGTCAAACGCCTCTCCTCCCCAGGGCTGGGCGTGCGCCCCTTCCTCTGCCACCGCATCGCCTCCGGCCTCCTCTGTCCCATACTTACTTACAGAGCCGACCTCCTCACCCCTATATACACTGCGCTCAGACGCATGAACAGCTTCTGGCACAGAGTCCAGAGATGGACGACAAACAATTCCTTCTCCACCCCAACCCCCATTCTGGCCCGCGAGGCCTGCCTCCCTCCGATCGTCTCCTATTGCAGATACAGGAGGGGTTTGGCCGCCCTCAGAGTCGCCTGTGCCCCGCTATACGCTAACCCCGCCTCAGCCAGACTCCCACAGTCCTTCCCCTCCCTCTCCTCGTTCAGAGCCCAAGACTCGAACAGACACCTTACAGAGGGCCTTTCCTCTGTATACCACCCCCTTGACTGGCGGACAGAGACTCCCTCCCCTCCCCGGAGAAGACACCTCCCGGTCGACGCCCTCGCTCGCCTCACCCTGCCGCTATAGGAGGGACTCACATTGTTTCCTCGCGTCCTGCCCGCCCCTCCCCCGACCAGTACCAACATCCCCCCACCAGATGTCATGAGAAAAACCTACCGAGGGCTACGAACCCGAACTAGGAACATGCTCCTCCAAGACTGGATTACTGAAGCCCCCACGCCCTCTTACTACGAATACCCCCCCTCACTCACCCCACACCCCTTCATGGGCTTGGCGAAGTTCGTGGCAGGGAGAATCCACCAAATGCGATCCGGAAAGGTTACCTGGCCGCCCCCCCATCCTGGTTCAACGAGGACCCCGACCCCACATGCCCCCGCTGCGAAATCGAACCTGAAACCTTCCAGCACGCCATCCTCGCCTGCCCTGCCCGAACAAGGTTCCGAGACCTCCTACTGAAAGATGTCCCCTCCCTCGGACAAGACGCCACTTGATGGTCCGAACCCCACCTGATCCGAGCCCTAGGCGAGCACATCACAGAAACGAAGACTGGCTTCCCCCCGGACATGATCCCCGAACACTTTTCGCTTCCTTGCCACCCCCATTCTTGCTTTAAGTTTGAAATGTTTTTACCCGTAAGGGTTTACTTTGTAAGAGGTGCTTTGGTTTGCTTGATTTCCCGTACATGTAACCTTCCTTGCAAAAAGCGCGCGAACGAAGAGTGATTTGTAGTGCTATGATTTCCTTATATATTGCTTCCGAGAGGAACGAGAGCCGAATGGTTTTTGGCTAGAGAGAATTTCAGTAACCGCGGAGGAATAGGGGTTTTTGGTTTCTTTTGTTATTTGTTTTCATTTATAGGTTTTGTTTTTTCCATAGCTAGCGCTGCACGAAGCTTCTTGTACCTAGAAACAATGAACGCATGATAAAAAAAAAGGAGAAAAAAAAATAAAAGACATGGGATTTGGGTTCTTCACGCAAACATCTAAGTTATTTCATACACTATACTTTCAATATACAAGATCTTTATCAATCCCGCTTTCGGGAACAAGACACGACTGTCTTATATGAGCCTAGCGATCGACGTTGCTAGATAGAAGTCAACTGACTTAGCTATCGCAACAGCCACCGGGCTAAGAGAAGAGATTGTTAGAGAACTATCGGTTACCTGCTGCAAGTATCACCCGGAAAGAAAAGGATTGTAACACTCAGAATGTTTTATGATTAAGTTTGATACTCATGATGCATTATGTTTGGTTTCGAGTATGGTTTGATACCCAGTATCTTTATGAGTGAGTTTGATTCTCATTATGTTTTATGTTTGGTTTCAAGTATCGCTTGATACTTAGTATGTTTTATTTATTGTATCAAGATATCGTTTGATACTTGATATGTTTTATGTAACATTTCAAGACTACCGTTTGGGAGTCTTTATGCTTATGGTTTACAACGCTAAGGTTAGCCTGACAAGTGTATTTAAACACCTGCTATTCTCCGAACTTAGAGAGAGTAGACTTCAACAGACAGAGTTTTCAATATACTTGGTCGAACAATTACTTCTTCAGTTCGCTTCGAGAATCCAATAAGACCAAACATACTTAGCTATTAGGAACTACTTGGTAGTTGCGATATAGTAAGAAGTTTGCTACAACAACTTAGTCTAAGCCTCTGGTACTTAGTCTCGTTATATACTGCACTTTGGTATAGGGATAGCATCGTTACCCTATCGATTCCCGCCACCACCCAGGCGGCGGTTACAAGGCTCCTCACCCATGGGCTCCGTAGCGTGCAGTAGTTTCATATTCTCATTAAATGTCTGCAGGTTAATGATCTAGTACTCAAGCGGCTGAGTTGAAGCTGGACTCTTTAGGTAGGGTTAGTCACCTTACGTGTCCGGCCTCAGCTCGGCCGCATCTATATTTCATTAAATGTCCTCAGATTGATTCTGTAATACTCATGCGGCCTGGTTGACACCGCATAACTACTGTACAAAATCCTGGAGAATAATTTAATATAATTAAAATATATCATTAAATGTCCGCAGATCAATCCTATGATTGACAATCCATTGCCTCTCCCCACAAGGAATTAGATGCCCTTGTCCAATTACTGCCCCGATACCGACTATTGGGATGTCTCGACCAGTGGACCGCTTGCTGACACCTATATGCCCACTTGGCAGGTGAAATCTACCACTATTGATAGGATTGAGGGCGCAAACCAATGCCAGCGGAAGGACTCGTCCGGCTTCGCTTAGCACATTGCTTATCTTGAAAAGGGTTAATAATCGCACCATCGCCCATTCTCGCAAATTCCAATAACTCGCCTCTCCGCCAGTCTGGATACATACCCACTGGTTTCTATCACCGCCGTTGCGGAAAGGATATCTTCCAGTGCAGTGGGCCCGCTGTATCAGGATAACGTCAGCTTCCAGAAACTCAGAAACCGGAACTTGAACCTGGATAAATCGCTCTACGGGAATCAATCCCAGTTCGGTGAGTTTACCAGGCAGCCGCGGGTCATCCGCTATTTCCTACCACGATCACACCTCTTTTCAAAAGTGCTTCCATAGTGTGCAAGGGCATTCCTAGAGCGTGCTGGCTGCCATATTGCGACAAGATCTGTGGGGCGGCTTGATGCTTGATTGACCTCCGGTAACCGCCTTGAATCTGCTACTTATGTGCTAGTTTGCCGATCCTGGTATAATATATCGATATGGACCCAAATATCGATACATGTGAGACAAAATGACTCAGGTAGTGAATCTTGATGCAGTTGAAGTGATTCTCGTGCCGTATCAAATCCGCCCGCTGATTGGCCCTTTCAAGTATCTCTTGATCCACCTGCCGATGTGTCTTGACTGGTGTGTTGTGGATGGCCTCATTAGCATATTGATTCCGGATTAGTTCTCTTAGATCCTGATCCGGAAAATTTCCTTCTGCACACGTAACCTTCAATGTATGGAACTCAAGCAAAATGTCCTTGGTCCGGTAAAATGTCTGCAGATATCTTTCCAGGTAGGGAAGTGTATCTGGTGTATGACTCCGGTATTGGACCATGAGAGAGAAGTCAACCAGCGGGCTAACACACTTCAAAGCACTGTTGAAATCGTGATACTGAGACCTGTCCGGATGTCGCAAGGCGGACGCCAATACGGCCGAAATACCGCAGTCGAGGTTGCGCATTTGCTTTTCCTGCCATGGTATAACTTCACAATAGCCCTTTTTTGGTAGGCTAAGTCCTGGATAAGACGTAGTTTCTTTCCCAGCATCATCCACCGGCTGCTGCCATTTATGCTGTTTCGGGAAGCCCTCGACCCATTCTATCCAATGTTTGAATTGCCTGAGCTAAATGTTGTGTAAGAGGTCCGGCTTATCTAGGTCGGCGGGGTTTACTTGGTCGAGTCCGGCGAATACATTATTTGCTAATTTCATGCCGACCTGCTGAAAGTATTCTGCAATACCGGGCACTTCTGCCTGCTTGTGCCTCAAGGCTTTCTCGCTATATAAGATGTGGTCGTGGGTCTCATAGATCTTGAGCCGATTCCCACCAAGTTCCTTGCACGGAACCTCAAACTTTGGGCACGACTTGCTGCCTATTCTGTGGAAGGTCATATGTTCAGAATGATCGGCAATTGAGACGGACAAGATGGGAAAATAAAGGTGTGTTTTGCTGTCTGCAGAATCCTTAGCGTTCCTTCTTGGACAACCTCTTATAATGGCCCAAGGACAAGATTGAAGACAGTCCGCAGGCCATGGGCATTCATCAGCCGCTCGGCTTCGTAGGCGCGGGCTGATTCACCAGTGAAATTTGGCGGCACTGGAAGCAAGCAAGAAGCAGGATTGGCATTGTCACAAATGGTGACTAAGTAAGGCAGACTCACGAATGACTAATAGTTATTAGTCATTGCTTAATTATCTTTCACGCTATGAGATCAGTTGACTCATAGGATTCCACATGACGACGCAATAGCATGTCAGTGATTTATTGTTATTGGTTGATATTGGACATGACGCACGATTGTGGTCATGTTGTTTATGTATTTCACACATGACTCATAATTATGAGTCCTGGGTTTCACGCATGTGACCCCGTTAGGGCACATGACTTGGTTTATGGGTTTTGATTGGTGGTGAGACATGGCGCAGCTGACTCGGACGAGTCAGCTGATGGATTTCACATTATGACTCACTATGAGACAGGAGTCATGTGACGCCAGAGTATGAGTCACGCAGAGTTAGGGTTGAGGGAAGAACCCTTATATAAGGACACCCTCAGAGCATGGAATTTGGGTCACG